>ENA-OQAB01000232-OQAB01000232.1-human-gut-metagenome-genome-assembly--contig:-NODE-232-length-32217-cov-5.143440_pt1 | contig 32217 bp, 29 predicted proteins | sample MGYA00242490_ERZ504517 | MGnify/ENA primary metagenome ERZ504517 (study PRJEB26092, sample SAMD00036298) | human gut metagenome | host: Homo sapiens | study: EMG produced TPA metagenomics assembly of...
CGCACATTGATACAGGAAATATATTTCATTCCCCTGATCCGGTCGCCATCCAGGATCACTTTTCCGGTAACCCCTACCCTGTGGCCTCCCTGTACGCTCATATATCCCTGGCGAAGTTCATCCTCATAGGCGTACAGAGAATACCCGCTTACGTATTCCAGTGTCTCTTTCAGATCCTCTCTTGTTACCACATACGGCTCCCTGCCCTTTGTTCTTAAAAAATCATTCGCCTTTATCATAAGTGAGAAACAGCGGCCTTCCTGCCCGGAGACGGATCTCGTACAATCTGTCGTAATCGATCTCCGTCTGGACAAGAAGCCGCCGGATATTTCCGGCAAACAGATTCTGGATCTGACTGGCCTCCATTGTCCTCCCCCCCTCTTTACACATAATATATGAGGACAATCTCTGTTTCATTACCGGATTTTACGGAATGCTTATTTCCAGATGTTCCCATCTGAGCTCCAGAGGGTTTTCTGACCACACAGCTCCGCTGTATCCCGGCTCCATTTCCAGCAGCACAGAATTTCCTCTGTCCATTGGGATGGTACGGGGATCTCTGGAAAATCCCTCGCCGGTCCATTTCATATATGCTTCACGAAGCACCCACTGGTTATAGAAAGCTTCCTTTATGTGATCAGATTCCAGTATTTCGTGAAGCAGGGATACCGGCACCAGTTTCTGCAGGCCTTTTTCATAATCCAGTTCTCTGTGTTCCTGAATATCAATCCCCACTTCCTCGCCTGCAAGAACACAGACCACATACTTTCCGGAATGGCTGATGTTATAATGAATTTTCGGCTGTAATGTAAAAAACGGTTTCCCATGCTCTCCTTTTGCCCTCGGCTCAAAAGCAAGCTTCCGTCCATACTCTTTCAGAAGCGCCTCTTCCAGAAGCTTTTCTCCTGTCATATGTCCCATGTTTTTGTGCTCATACTGTGGGGGAATCTCGGTAAAATAAATGACTGCTTTCATACTCCTGCCTCCTTTAAAAATCTGGACGGTTCTCTGTCCTTTTCGTACTGCCGTTTCACATAGCATAACGTGAGTTTTTTCTTTGCCCGGGTCATTCCGACATAAAACAGTCTTCTCTCTTCTTCCAGAGCCGGCTCAAGAACTGCTTTTTTATAAGGGATGCTGCCTTCATTTACATTCAGTATATAAACCCGGTCAAATTCCATCCCCTTTACCCCGTGCATGGTGGAGATCAGAACTCCTTCTGTCTCTTTTTCCTGCTTCTTTGCCTGTTCATTCAGTCTCTTCGTATAATCTTCTATGTAAGTCTCCCATTCTTCCAGACTGTTTATTCCTTTTGCGCTTTCCAGAAGGCGGTCCAGGATCTCACTTAATTCCTCTGGTTTTATTTTACGATAACGTGCATATTCATGCAAGTATTCTTCATATCCCATACCTTTTTCTGATAAAAATTTTATAGCCGCATAAGGGGGCAGTCCCTTCAGAATCCTGAGATGGGTTTCCAGGGTGGTGATCCTGTCGCACATCCAGTCCTTATTCTTATAAAATTCCTTCAGCTGCTCAAAAGACAGTTCATTTGAAATCGCCAGAGCCTCCCGTGAAAGATAACGGTTGGGACGGTTCATGATCTCCAGAAAATTCTTTCTGCAGTTCTGCCCGGCTGCCAGTCTCATATATGCCATCATATTTCTGCATATCCAGTGATGAAAAAGATTTGGCAGAGTTTCTTTCATGGCAAAAGGTACCTGGCGCTCCATCAGAGCTCCCACAAGGCCTTCTGCCTCCTGATTTGTCCGGAGAAGTATTGCCGTATCTTTCAGATCATCGCCTGCATCCAGTCTCCTGCGCAGCTCACCGGTAATCTCCATATATTCTTCTCTGGGATTGGGAAATTCCAGTATCCTTACCGGTTCGCCCTCCGGATTGGGAGTGGACAGCTCTTTTTTAAAACGTGTTTTATTTTCTCCGATCACATTCATGGCTGATCCAAGGATTCTTTTTGTACACCGGTAGTTTACATTTAAGACCACCGTTTCTGCTTCCGGATAATCCTTTGTGAAATTCAGCATGATCTCCGGTCTTGCCCCCCGGAAGTGATAAATGGACTGGTCATCATCCCCTACAATAAACAGATTGTTTTCCGGCTTTGCCAGAAGCCTGACGATATCATACTGAAGCTGGTTGATATCCTGAAAACTCATCCACAAGAATATACTGAAATTTATTCTGCCAGGCTTTCAGAATGTCCTGTCTCTGCTGAAAAAAGCTCATAGCAGTACAAAAAGCATATCGTCAAAAATCCAGCTTTCGCCTTGCGGTACATTCTTTCCTATATCCCTGATATATCTGGCGGAACACCTCATTCCGGACAGCAGGAAGAATAATAATGCTCCAGAGAAATCCGGTTTCCTTTTACCACACTGATCTCTTTTGCCAGTTCTCCGGTAAAATCTCCCTCTTCTGCAAGCTCTCCTGCCAGCTCCAGGGTAAGTTCTTTTAAAATACTATTCTTTTCTTCCTCTGACAGAATATTTGCCGCAGTAAATCCATATGCCTGTTTTAAAATAGCATAAAATACCCCGTGAAAGGTTCCAAACGTCACCGGGCTGTGCTCCTGTCCGGTAAATTTTAAAAACCGTTCCTTCATTTCCTTTGCCGCGGCCCTGGAAAATGTCACAACAAGAATGGAAGCCGGGGATATCCCACATTCTTTTGTCATATATGCAATTCGTTCTACTGTTACGGAGGTTTTCCCCGATCCGGGGCCTGCCAGAACCATCATGGGTCCTGACAGGTGGGCGATTGCCCGTTTCTGAGATGGATTACGTTTCATATAAGTCCGTTCTTAGCTGAGTTTTTCAATGGCTGCTTTTATGCGCTTCAGAGTTTCTTCCTTGCCAATGATCTCCATGATCTCAGTTGCTCCGGCAGGTGTCATCTGCTTGCCGGAAACTGCAGTACGGAGCGGCCACATAACATATCCGTTCTTGTAGCCCTTTTCTTTTACAAATTCGCTTAAAGAAGCAAACAGAGGATCATTTGTATAGTCCTCCTGAGCTTCAAGTACAGGAAGAACCTCTTTTAATACAGTAAGAGCAGTCTCTTCTGTTGTTTTCATTTTTTTGTGGCAGTACATGGAGGAATCATACTCCGGAACTTCCTCAAAGAAGTCGATCAGAGCCGGAATATCCGGGAATACCTCGATTCGTGTCTGCACCATTCCTGCAATTTTATGGAAATTATAATCTTTTTTCAGTACTTCCTTCATATAAGGCAGGGCTTTTTCATAAAAAGCTTCCGGATCCATTTTTTTGATATATTCGCCGTTCATCCAGCGCAGCTTCTGGATATCAAAAACAGCCGGTGATTTGCTGATGTGGTGATAGTCAAAGGCTTCCACAAGCTCCGGAAGAGAATAGATCTCTCTGTTTTCCTGAGGGCTCCAGCCAAGAAGAGCCACAAAGTTTACAATCGCCTCTGTCAGGAATCCCTGATCTACCAGATCCTCATAGGAGGAATGACCGGAACGCTTGCTGAGCTTCTGATGCTCCTCATTTGTAATAAGAGGGCAATGTACATAAACCGGGATTTCCCAGCCAAAGGCCTCGTAAATACGATTGTATTTCGGCGCGGAAGAAAGATATTCGTTTCCACGGACTACATGGGTGATTCCCATCAGATGATCGTCCACTACGTTTGCAAAATTATAGGTAGGATAGCCGTCAGACTTGATCAGGATCAGATCTTCCATTTCCTCATTATTTACTGTGATATCTCCGTAAATCACATCATGGAAGGTAGTGGTTCCCTCTGTGGGCATATTAAACCGGATCACATGAGGCTCTCCTGCTGCAAGACGTCTTTCCACTTCTTCCTTTGGAAGCTTCAGGCAGCGCTTGTCATAAATGGAAATTTCCTTTCCTGCCACCATGCGCTTCATGGATTCCAGTTCTTCCTGTCCGCAGAAGCAGTAGTAAGCGTCGCCCTGATCCACAAGCTTTCTGGCATATTCCAGATAAAGACCGGATGCCTGACGCTCACTCTGCACATAAGGTCCTACGCCGCCGTCTTTGTCCGGACCCTCATCATGAAGCAGTCCTGTCTTTTCCATGGTGCGGTAAATAATATCAACCGCCCCTTCCATATAACGCTCCTGATCTGTATCCTCAATGCGGAGAATAAAATCACCGCCCTCATGTTTGGTGATCAGATATGCGTATAATGCCGTACGCAGATTTCCCACATGCATTCTTCCTGTGGGGCTTGGCGCAAATCTTGTCCTTAACTTTGTCATAATCTCTCTCCTGTTTTCTTTATACTATGAAATTCCCTGAGACATCTCTGCCTCAGGGAATTTAGCGCCGCCGCCTGATACACGGCAACCGTTTAACTCAATTATGCTTCGATGCCTCTGTTCTTCAGATATTCGATCACATCTCCTACGGTAGCAAGATCTGCAAGCTCCTCCGCAGGAATCTCGATGTTATACTCATCCTCCAGTGCCATTACAAGCTCAAAAAGATCCAGTGAATCTGCCCCAGGTCATCCTTAAAAGAAGTTTCCAAATTAATCTCATTTTCATCACAGCTTAACTGTTCTGCGATCATTTTTTCATTTCTTCTAACATTACTATCTTCTCCTTTATCAAATATGCTACTTTGATGTGGAAAGTATATATTCTGTACATCTATTTGTCAATAGATTTCCACGATTTTCTCTTTTTCCGGGCTTCGTCTGCCGGTTATTCCTTACATGTCTTGAAATTTTATCTGCCGGGCCACACTTAACGCCAGACCCATTTCTGCCATCAAAAACATGATGGAGGTTCCTCCGTAGCTGATAAACGGAAGGGTAACTCCTGTATTGGGCATAAGATTCAGCACAACCGCAACATTAAAGATCACCTGTAGCGCAATATGGATAAAAATTCCGGTTACCATCAGGCTTCCCAGCAAGTCGGAAGCATTCTGTGCAATAAAGAACAACCGGTACAGAAGGTAGGCAAACATAAGAAGCAGCATCACGCCTCCCGCTATTCCCAGTTCCTCACACACAATGGAAAAGATCATATCGTTCTGCGCCTCTGGAACACTTCCCAGCTTCTGGATACTGTTTCCCAGTCCTCTTCCCAGAAGTCCGCCGGAGCCTATGGCATACAGAGCCTGAAGAGTCTGATATCCCATTCCGTCTGCAAACTCTTCCGGCCGGAGCCATACAAGGATTCGCCCGATTCGAAAGTTTTCGTTTGTTTCCGGGTCTACCGTAAGATACAAAAATATTACGATTCCCGCCACAAGAACCACACCCACCGCCGCAATACTGAGAAACAGCTTTGTGTTTGGATGAGCCATAAAAATAAGGCCTGCAGTAATACCGAAAATAATGATAGCCGTACTGAGGTTTTCTGTTAAAATATAAGCGCCGGCAGCAAGAAGTCCTCCTGATCCTGCCAATCTCATACAGCCCTTCAGCGTTTTTACCTGCCGCCCCATGTTTATGATCATATAAGGCAGACATACAATCACCGCAATTTTGGCAATCTCCGCAGGCTGAAACTGAATCCCCAGCTTCAGCCAGCGTCTCGCTCCGTTTACCTCCTGACCCAGTGGAGTAATCTTTACCAGAGCCATCAGAAACAGAGCAGATACATATAAGATTGTGGTAAATCTGCCAAGGATATGGTAATCAATTTTTGATATTACAACTGCCGCAACAATACAGACAGCGCTGATCAGCGCCTGTTTCTTAAAAAAATACATGTCATCGCCGTACTTGACCTCTGCCATGTAGGAACTGGTACTGTACAGCATAATCAGACCAAAGCAGGTAAGAAGAATGATCACTGCCAGAAGGCTGTAATCATAATAATCCACTCGTTTCCGTCTTACGGATCTTTTCCTGCCGTGGCCTGACAGCTTTTTCTGCTGTGCTGGTCTTGCCATGAAAACACCTGTCTCTTTCTGTTTCAAACAAAAAATATGTATCAAGTGTTCCTATTATAGCAGAATCCTTTCTCCTGTGCAAGTTTTCCGGCTTTCTCTGCCAGACAGCAAAGCTGCCTGTTTTTCTCGTTCACTGGTCCGAACTCATTTACACAGCAGATCACCTGAGCACATTGTTCCATCGTCTTCACAGCTTTCTGATAGACTTCCTCCCGGATCAGAGAAAAGGGCTGTTCTTCTATCACCTCTGCCGCCAGAGCTCTGGCAACCTCACAGTCCACATCATTTCCGTGGAGAATACCTGCTGCAAAAGGAATTCCAGCCCTCTGAAGCTTCCTGTATACCGGAATACCTGTCCCGTTTCCTCCGATCACAAATACCTCCGGCTTTCCTTTTGGTCTTTCCATTTCCAGACACCCGAACGCAGCATTGTAGCTCCCTGTTGTAATCCCATAAAGATGATGCACATATTCAGAACTGAAGATTTCCTCCGGAGACCCGTATTTTTCTATTTTATCTCCATGAACACAGATCACGCAGTCAGAAATCTTCTGAGCCAGATCCAGTTCATGAAGAGACATCAGAACCGCTGTTTTTTTCCGAACTACCATATCTTTAAGAATTGCCAGCAGCTCAAGCTTGTGTCTGATATCAAGAAATGAAGTAGGCTCGTCCAGTACAATTACCTCCGGCTCCTGGCAGATAGCTCTTGCAAGAAGAATCCTCTGTCTCTGGCCGTCACTGACGGCGGTAAAATCCCTGTCCTTAAAATCCAGTGCATGAACCAGTTCCATTGCCTCATGAACCTTTTCCCAGTCTTCTTCTCCCAGAATTCCCAGTGTTCCCGTATAGGGATAACGTCCTGTTGCCACAATATCCTCACATGTCATAAGCTCCGGCCGGATACGTTCTGTCATTACAACCGCCAGTCTTTTTGCCACATCCTTTCCGGACATGCGGCTCATCATTTCACCGTCCAGGTATACTGCCCCGCCAACCAGTTTCAGCTGCCGGGTCATACTTTTTAAAATCGTGGACTTTCCTGCTCCGTTAGGGCCGATCAGAGTAAGTATCTCCCCTTTTTTCAGACGGATCTCAATATCTTTGATCAGAGGCTTCCCGTCATAACCTACTGTCAGCTGCTCTGTTTGAATAAAATACTCTTCCATTATGCGGACCTCTTTCTCCGAATCATAATATAAATAACAACAGGTGCGCCAAACACCGCAGTTACCGAACTGATACTGAGTTCCGTAGGCGCAAAGGCTGTTCTTGCGATCAGATCACAGAAAAGACAGAATACTGCTCCTCCCAGAAAACAGCCGGGATCACCAGAAGGGGCCGGGCTGTTTTTAATAAACTTTTTACCAGATGAGGCACCGCAATTCCTACAAAGGATATGGGTCCTGCAAATGCAGTGACGCATGCTGATAAAATACTTGACAGAAGAATCAGAGCCACACGGAAAAGTTTAATATTTACGCCCATGTTCTGTGCATAGCCTTCCCCAAGCTGATAAGCGCTGATAGGTTTTGACATCAGAAATACCATCAGTACCGTAACTGCTGTCACAACTGCCATCATCCGCACATTTTCCCAGTTCATGCCGGAAAAGCTTCCCATGGACCAGTTATGAAGGTTTACAATATTGGAATCATCTGCAAATGTGATCACAAAATCCGTAACTGCAGAACAGATATATCCGATCATAATACCGCTGATAATAAGAGCTGACATCTGTTTTACTTTTTTCGCAACAAGAAGCACAAAGCCCATGGAGATCATGGAGCCCACAAAGGCGGCCAGAATCAGAACTGCCGAGGAGGCAACCATGGATTTTCCCAGAAGGAAGATCATCACAAGAGAAACGACCAGCTTTGCCCCGGATGAAATTCCAAGAACAAAAGGACTGGCTATGGGATTACCGAAAAAAGTCTGTAAAAGGAAACCGGATACAGATAAAGCGCCTCCCAGGATAATGGCTGCCAGTATTCTGGGAAGCCTGATCTCCCAGATGATATTAAGTGCTGTGTCCTCTCCCTTTCCCAAAAACAGGATTTCCATAATCTCTCTTACAGAAATCTCAATACTTCCGGAATTAATATTCCACACTATAAAGCTCATCAGAAGCAAAGCCAGAAAGCCAAAGGCGATCCAGTATCTAAGATGTAGTTTCTTCCGCATGTTTCTATCCTTCCTGTTTATTCATCAGAACCTGCCCTCTTATCTGCCGGCCTATTTCAGCCGGTGCATATAAGTCAGAGTGTCCAGACTGCCATCTTCTGTTGTCAGCATGGTATGGATATCTTCGATCATGGTTCCCAGCCCCATAGTATCCTGAAAAAGATTCTGTTCCGTACACCATACATTTCCATTTTTTACTGCCTTAAAATCATTGAGAAGAGAGCTTTTTGCCAGAAGCTGATCGATGGTCGTCAGCTCACCGTCAATGGTGCTGTTATAAATAATATAATCCGCATCCTTTGCCCCGGCGTAAAATTCTTCCATCTGCATGTTCATGGTGGAAAGTGCGCTGTCATCCTCTCCAAGCTCATCAAAAATATATTTTCCTCCTGCCAGCTCAATCATTTTCGCCACATAGTCATTGGATTTTCGCACATTTGCAGCTCCTATAGAATTAATATAAAAAAATGCCACTGTCTTTCCTGTATTTTTGCTGTTTTCCAGATTTTTCACCTTATCTGCCTGCTTTTCAAAAAGCTCCTGAGCCGGTTCTTCCTTATCCAGAAGCACTCCATACAGTTTCAGCCACTCTGTTCTTCCCAGGGGATGAGGCTCATAGCTGGAATGCTCCACAAGAACCGGAATTCCAAACTGTTCCAGCTTTTCCTTCACTTCAGGCATATGGTAGATCATGGTAGATTCCACAGCAAGCCCACAGTTTTTGCTTAGAATCAGTTCATAATCAGGAGCGCTGTATTTTCCTGCAAAAGAAATACTTCCATCCTCCAAAGCTTTTTTTGCCTCTTCAATATACCAGCCGTCTGCATCTGTGCCGGAAAGACTGATGTGATCAAGCCCGTCCAGCGCGCAGAACAGATTCATGGCAGAGGTTGCCACAAGGTAAATATTCTGCACCGGCTGTTGAATAACTGCAATGGTTTCATCCAGGGATTCCGGCGCCTTTTTCCCTTCCGGCACAACCAGAAATCTGTCCTTATCTGCAATTGTGATCAGAGCATAGCCATCTTTATAATAATCTACAGAAAACTGTTCTGCATAATCAAGTTCCATACTGTGATCGTAAACAAGTCCTGAAATTTCCAGCGGTTCCTTCTGGCCTTGAGATGCCTGGACCGGAAGAATACCTTCCATAAAAAGCATAATACTTACAATAAAACAGATTAAAATCCTTTTCATATTTATTCAGCCTTTTTCACAGATTCAGAATCAAACTGCAGGGTATAGTCGATCTCATGGGGTTCACTCATGGCTACGGTATCGGCCTTTACCTCAAGGGCCGTATCAAAGGCTGCAACCGGAATATCAAATACAGAATTTCCTTCTGTATTTACCATCTCATACTTCTCCCCGTCCACGATCATATAATCGTAATTGGGACTGCTCCAGGTAATGGTTGCCATGGCCTTTCCATCTGAAATCTTCATTTCCGCCGGGCTCTCTACCGTTGCCTTTCCGGATCCGCCCTCCAGAGCCACTTCCACTGTGTAATCTCCATCCTCAAGCTTCAGCTCCTCTGCTGTCTTTCCTTCTGATGAACCGCCTGTCTCTTCACTGTTCTCCGCCGGCTGAGGATTGGAAACACTTACTTTATGATCGTACCACTTGCCTTTTTTGCCAAGAAGTGCTACGTCAAATTCTTCCTCAAGAGACGGAACCGGAATGTCAAAGCCATACACGGTTTCTTTATAGCCATCGCTGTATGTAACCTCATCCTCTGTAGGCTCCAGAACCTTCGCGCCTTCTTTCTGTGCATCCTCCGCTTTTCCTGAAAACAGATTTATGATGCTCTTGGAAACAAGACTGACATGAATGGTCATTTCCCCATTCTTTACTGTCAGTGTTCCCTTGCCGTCTTTTGCCTCATTCACATGAAACATGTTGCTGTCTGTATCAAAATCAGCTGTGTAAATACCGTCTTTCAGCTCATTCTCTATGGCTTCTTTACTTTCAGCAGCGGCTTCTGCAGATGTTTTTTCCTCTGCCATAACAGAACTGTAGCTTCCCATAGTTGCTGCTATACTCAGCATACAGAGGGCAATTACTGTTTTTCGTTTCATTTTATCAATCTCCTTTCAAAATAACTGCCCGGAAGTTCTGTAACATTCCGGGCAGATTTTTTATCCATATGGTTCTTATTCTTCTGCAGCTTCCGTTTCTGCCTCTGCTGTTTCAGCTTCTGCCGCCTCATCCTCTGTAGCTGCTTCTGTTCCAAGGGAATCAATTGCTGCTTTTGTATGATCCACATAAAGCTGTTTTACTGCATCGATTCTTCCCAGGCCGGCAATCTGAGCATCCACACTGTCAAAGCTGCCGGATGCTTCAAACATGGATTTCCAGGAATCTTCTTCACTTCCTGCCATATCATTATTTGCATGATCTCCGGCAACTACCATAAGCGGACGAAGGATTACTTTTTTATATCCTGCTTCTTTTACCTTTTCGATCACTGCTTCGCAGGCAGTATCTTCCGGCTCACCTTCTACAGTGCCGATAAATGCATTCTTAAATCCAAGCTCCTCCATCTGGGTCTGCATCTGGCTGTAGCTTACCTTTGCTGTATGGGAAGTTCCGTGGCCAAGAAATACAAATGCTGTGCCATCCTCTGCAGCTGCTTCCATACTGTCAAATCCTGCTTCCTGAACTGCCGCATCTGCAACTGCCTGAGCAACTGCTGCTTTATCTTCATTAATCACAGTTGCATCATCCCCAACCTCGCCAAGCATAGGCTCTGCAATTGCAACGGATTCAAATTTGTCCTGATACTGTTCAAGAACCTCTGCCATCTCGTCATATTCAGCTCCATGCATGAGATGTGTAGGCTGCACCACAAGATTCTTTACTCCATTTTCCACTGCGCGGTCAAGAGCCTGCTGCATATTGTCAATCACTTCCCCGTCTCTTGCCTGAACGTGGTTGATGATGATCTGAGCAGTAAATGCTCTTCTTACGGCCCAGTCCGGATAAGCTTCCTGCAAAGCGTCTTCAATTCCTTTAATGTCCTCAACACGGCTGTCGTTATAGGAGGTTCCAAAGCTTACTACCAGAAGCTCGTTCTCGCCAATCTCATCTGCATTGCGTGCATCATCTTTGGCAGCGTCTCCGGTGTCCAGTCCAAAGTAATCCGGGCTGGCATTCTCGCCTTCCACCAGCTCTTTCTGTGCATCGGTAAGGGCATCCCAGGCTTCTTTTGCAGCTTTACAGTCATCATCTGTTGTTTCTGTTCTTTCCTGAACATAAATTTTGTCGATCAGCGCTGCCACATTGTCTGCTGCCTGCTGATCTGCATCTGCGCTTTCTTCTCCTGCAGCTTCAGTTTCCTCAGCCGCAGCTTCTGTTGTTGTTCTGTATCGGAAGCATAAATGCTGGAGGCTCCCATCATAGAAACAGTTGTTACAGTCATCAGTAATGCCAGTGCTTTTACAGTTTTGTTTTTCATGTTTTTATCCTCCTTTTTTACACTGTGCCGGAATCTGTCCGCTGTATGACAGTTTTCCGAAAAATGAATAAAAATGTACGGAGAAAAACTCTTCTGCAAAACACCGTGCCATTACCTGAATTTTTATATAAAAATAAAAAAACCCCTTACTCATGGTAAAAGGGCTGCTGACACAATTCGGTACAACCAATTACTCGTGATTTGGGACCCTCGTCCCCGTACCAATATCAGGCAGGTTTCCTGGCTTATAATTCCACATACAAAGCAGCCTTCCCAGTTTCCCAGTGGCTGTAAAAATACAAAATGCTTTGTACTCCTTAAATACAGTGACGAGATCGTGCAGGATTCTCACCTGCTTCCCTTTTAACCGGATAAAAATCCAGCACCTGATATTCTTTTTATTCAATTTTCTAAATTATACCACTCTTTTTTGCCAAATACAACCATCCGTTCAGAAAAATACGATAAAACAGAGCAATGAGGAAGCTGTTTTTCCATCACTGCTCTGCCGTAAATATTTTATTTCATATATTTATTCAACCAGGTATATACCTTATTCTGGCGTGTTCTGTAAGCGCCAACCTGATTTCCTGTATCTGTTCTTAACGCAGCAAGAATATTATCCAGATTTACCGGTCTTTTGGTTTTTGCAAGAACACGGGTTACAGCTCCATATCCTCCCTGATGACGGATATTAATAAACATTCCGACTGATTTCGGTTCCGTAATACCCAGACTTCTTACCTCTTTTTCCATTTCCTCAATTTGTGTGTACATTAACTGATCCTGACATTTAATGCCTGCCGGTGAGCTGATAATTTTTTCGATTCTTCCTAAATATGCTTTGTCAGAATATGTATTCCAGTTTTTATTTGCTACATCTTTCCACAATTTGCCGTCCTTATCATACTTGTTCCATGTTGCAGGACTTGAACTGTGAATTAGTTTTAACAGTCGCTGTGCTTCTGTTGCATACCATTGACCTGCTCCAATTGTAATTGCATGTTCCGCACCACTATTTGTATATGGAAGAGTCACATCTGTATAGTCCTGATTCCCATAAACATTTCCACCTGTCTCCACACCATAAAGAATTTTTTTCATAACTTCCTTCTGTGCAGAATTATATGCAGGATATTCTTTTCCCGGTGTTGTTACCAGATTACTTTCTATTACTTTATTATTAATTTTGTAGGATGCAAGATATTTTACATTGCCACCGCCCAGTTTATATGGGCGAACCGTATAAACATATTTGGTATCCGGCAATACCGTTTTGTCCACATAGGAAGAGTGATCTTTTGATAAAGTTATCATTGTCTTCCACTTTTCCCCGGAAGCCTTTCGATACACACTGTAGCCATCTGCTCTGGAGACATGATTCCAAGATACGGTAATCTGTCTGCTGGAATTTGCCTTAGCCTGAATTTTCGGCATTTCCGGACGTGTAGCGCCTAAAACTGCATTGTACTGGCTGTATACTTCCTTGCCGTTTTCTTTGCGGTAGGCACGGACTGCATATTGATACTGCGTTGCAGATACACGCTTCTGATCCAAATAGCTGGAAACATTTTTTCCCACAGTAGCTATTCTTTTGTAAGACTGACCATTCTCTTTTCTGTATATAGCATAACCACTGGCAAGACGCGACATATCCCACTGAATCCTGATTGAATATCTCCCGGCTTCCTGTATTTTAGTAGTAACCCTGCTGTTGGCAATCGTTGCCTTTAACGTTAACGCACTTACCGGAACTTCTGTGCAAAAAACAGTTGTAGCCAACATGACTGCTGCCAGAAGCAATACCGCGCATTTTTTTCCTATTGTTTTCATTCAATCCTTCCTTTCTCAAGATGAATTTCGAACTTGTTTCCTACCGGCAGCTCTGATGCCCCGGCCCTTCTTTTCTATTTTAAGGAAGGATTGAAAAAAAAGCAAGCTTTTTTTACAAAATATTATGATTTTGTTACATTTTTATTACTTCAGTAGCGTTGTTTCTAACAGGTTCCTGGTGTTTTTATCTTTCATCACCAACAAAGAACAAAGCCATTGTGCCCGGGCCGGAGTGAGCTCCGATCACTGCTCCTACATAATTAATGATCTCTGTCTTTACCTGATATTTTTCTTTTATTTTGCGGGACAAAAACTGAGCCTCCTCCAGACAGTCTCCGTGACTGATAAATACTGTGTCACAGGAAGAAGCGCAGGAGCCGATTTTTTTATCCATCAGATCAGCCAGTTCCAGAAGAGATTTTTTGCGGCCCCGTACCTTTCCTATGGGGATGAGTTTCCCCTCTTCGTCCACGTGAAGAATCGGCTTAATGTTCAGCATACCGCCCAGAACCGCTGTCGTCTTTGACACACGGCCGCCTCTGTACAGATGGTTCAGATCGTCTACTGTAAAAAGATGAACGATATTTTGCTTATGCTGCTCCGCCCATTCTGCCACGGCATCCAGATCCTGCCCCTCTTCCTTTTTCTTCTGTGCCAGATACACCAGAAGTCCCTGTCCCAGAGAAGCGCTGAGAGAATCTACAATAACGATCTTTCGCTCCGGATACTCTTCCATAAGCTCTTCTGCTGCAATCCGGCAGCTGTTGCAGGTTCCGCTCAGCCCGGAAGAAAAAGCAATATGCAAAATATCCTTTTCCTCTTTCAGATATGGTTCAAACAGTTCTTTTGCCTCTTCCGGGTTCACCTGCGCAGTGGTGGGCATGGAGCCTGTCCGCATTTTTTCATAAAATTCAGGTTCATCCATAAAGTTCTCATGAGTATAATGAACTCCATCTATTGTATAACTGAGATACATGCAGCCCACCCCATGTTCTCTGTAATAGCTCTCCGGCAGGTCTGCATTATTGTCTGTTGTGATCACATACTTTTTCATATTTTCCCCTCCATTTTTTAATCATAACACCAGGCTATCTCTGTATACTCCGAAGTTTCCGGTGCTGCTTTCTGTTTTATCATACCATTACAGTTCGATATGTGCAACAAAAATGGAAAAGAACTGACAATACTTCCATATCATAGCAGACAAGTCCGCTTCAGACTCCCTCAATCCATCTGTCTCCGTTTACAGCAATATGGTCAAAGCACCTTCCGTAATAGCCTTTTGGGTAAATATCAGTTATCTGTTTCCAGTACCTTCAGAGCTTCCTGAAGCTGATTATCCTCCTGGTGAGTGATTTCCTCCTGATTGAGAAGCTCTGGATCCAGCTTTACCTCCACGTCCGGTTTTATTCCCACCTCATTGATGGAATTTCCCTTCGGAGTGTAATAATCAGAGACTGTAAGCTTTACCGCGCTTCCGTCACTAAGGGGGCGAAGCTCCTGAAACCACGCCTTTTTCCGTAAGTAACAGTACCCACGATGGTGCCGATTCCATAATCCTGAACCGCTCCGGCAAAAATCTCCGAGGCGCTGGCGCTGTTTTCATTTACCAGTACTGCAAAAGGCATATCCAACGGTGTTTTTCCTTCTGATCTTTCCTCGCTACGGTTTCCGTATTTATCTTCCGTATATACGATCAGACCTTCCGGAAGAATACTGTTTAATATTGCACATACAGAAGTCAGAAGATCCTCCCGGATTTCCTCTGATGATCTACCACCAGCTGCTCCATTCCCTGATCTTTCAGATCAGAAAACGCTTTTTCATACTGATCCGGAGTAACGTCTGTAAACTGAGATATTCTGATATATCCTGTCTGATTCTCCAGGCATCTCACTGAATACAGAGGGGAGCTCCACATCTGTGATCTCCACAGTCACCTCCATTGGCATTCTCCACATTCTGTCTGTGAACGGTCAGCACCACTTTTTCCTTCCCGCTTCCCCGTATCATATCCACAACCTCCGAGACATCCTTTTCCGTAATGTCTGTACCGTCAATACCGCTGATAATATCTCCGGCCTTCAGACCGGCTTTGTCTCCCGGACCTTCTTCGTAGCATTCCACAATCCGGACGCCCCCCTCTTCATTTTTCTGCATCGCAATACCAATTCCCACATAGGCGCCCATAGTGGACGAATTTTCCTGCTGATATTCCTCTGCTGTATAATATCTGGAATACACATCTCCCAGTCCATATACAAGACCTGTATAAAGCCCCTCTGCAAGTTTTTCCTGATCGACTTCACCTAAATATTCTTCCTCGATCAGATGCTCCAGATACTTCAGCTTTCCCACATGCTCCGATTCAGAAAGAACTCCGTCATACTGAGACCGGTATCCCAGGTATCCGCCTGCCCCCACTGCCAGAGAAAGTGCAACTCCTGTGGCAATTCCTTTTATATATTCCTTATTTTTCATTGATATCTCCGCCCCCCTGTAAAAATAAACGGCACAATGCTCTCTTTCTTCTGAAAGACAAAGCCTTATGCCGCTTGTTCATTTCTCTTTATTTTCAAAACTCATTTCCGGATGCTGTCCGGACTTTTTATGTATACTGAATATTCCTGAATGCGTTTCCTTATACACGAAGATGTTTTCTCGTTGTCAGGAAGCTTCCGATCAGACCAATTCCGATTCCCAGTGCAAGGCCAATAGGAAGAAGCGTCATATAAATGTCTGTTACCGGAATAAACGCAACCACACCTGTCAGAACATTGAATTTTGTCAGTACATATTCGACTGCCGTGTTATATAAGAAATACAGCGCAACCAGAGGAATCGCCGCTCCCACGATTCCAAGTACCATACCTTCCATTACAAACGGCGCCCGGACAAATCCATCTGTAGCTCCGATATATTTCATAATTCCGATTTCTTCCTTGCGGACAGAGATACCAACGGAAACCGTATTGCTGATCAGGAAAACAGAAATCAGCAGAAGCACTGCGATAATCGCCATAGAAGCGTAAGATACCAGACGGTTAAAGCTTCCCAGAGTCTTTGCCGCTTCCTCTGACTGATTTACCTCACGTACATGATCCAGTCCCTGGATAAAGGCAGACAGCTCATTCTGTTTTTCAATCTGATTCATATAAACAGCATAGTTGGCAGAGTTTACAAGCGGGTTGTCGTCCCGGAATCCCTCTGCTGCCTCAGATCCCTGGAAATACTGATCTTTAAACTCGTTCCAGGCATCGTCTGCAGAAGTAAATACAATTTCCTGCACTTCCGGTCGCTGCCTGATCTGCTCTCCGATCGCATCAATCTGTTCCTGAGTTGTTCCCTCATCAAAAAATACCGTGATCGCACTTCCTGCTCTACTTTATGAGCAATGTGATCCACATTATTTACAATAGAATAAAAAATACCTACAAGAAAGATGCATGCTGCCATTGTCAGAATTGACGCAATGGAAAACATCCAGTTTCTTTTTATATTTTAACACCCTGCTTCAGGGTAAACCATATGGTACTAGGCCTCATGATATCCTCCTTCTTTCTCATCGCTGACAATGACGCCCTCATGCATGGTAACAACACGTTTTTTCATGGAGTTTACAATTTCTTTGTTATGTGTTACCACCAGCACAGTTGTTCCGCGCTCGTTGATCTCTGCCAGAAGATTCATGATCTCCTCAGCAGTCTGGGGATCAAGGTTTCCGGTAGGCTCATCTGCAAGGAGAATGTCCGGACGGTTTACAAGAGCTCTGGCAAGAGCCACTCTCTGCTGTTCTCCGCCGGAAAGCTCATCAGGATAGGATTTGTACTTTCCTGCAAGTCCAACCTCCATAAGCACCTCAGGAACACGTTTACGGATCACCTTTCCCGGTCTTCCGATAACGCGCTGGGCAAAAGCGACATTTTCATATACATTTCTGTCTTTCAGCAGACGGAAATCCTGGAATACAACACCAAGCTTTCTGCGGTACTTGGCAACTCTGCTGTGTTTCATTGTTTCCAGACGCTCACCGCTGACGATCAACTGACCGCTTGTGCTGTCAAGCTCTTTCATCAAAAGCTTGATCAGTGTGGACTTGCCGGAGCCACTGCTTCCTACTACAAACACGAACTCTCCTTTATCCACATGTAAGTTCGCATGGTTGACAGCCGGAAGGCCCTTTCCGTATGACTTACTTACATCAATCAGATCTATCATATGTTCCTCCTTTTAGAACAAACCACTGCTTTCTCTTCACAGAAAAATACTGCCATGGGATTCCGGCAGTATCAGTTTGCATCCCGCAAATAAGCATTTTAATGTTTTTGTAACAATGTTGTAACATACTTCCAGCTGAATTTCAAGTGTTTTTTTGAAATCCAAAAGATTTTCATAAAAATTTTACATTCATAGCAGCTATGAAAATTTTGAATATATTGTGAATGATAGAAACACCAGGCGTTTCTTCAGGGGATTATTGTACAGGAAAGAATAAATGAATTCAAGGTTTTCTTTCTATTTTATCTCTGTTTTCCTCCTGCCATAGATTCCATTGTACAGAATCCCGTATCTGCCCATTTATGATTCCTAATTAAAAAGAGGGAGAATTCCGAAGAATCCTCCCCAACTGTTGACATAAAACCAAATAGCAGCTGTTCACATTCTACTATTCTGCAGCGAAATGAACAGTAACACCAAACACATCTGCAGCATCAGTATTCCAGTGTCTCCATATACTTCATATATCTTACAACCATCAGCGCAATTTTAAATGTGATAGCATCCTCAAACACTCTCAGATCAAGTCCTGTGCTTTTCTGAAGCTTATCAAGACGGTATACCAGAGTATTTCTGTGAATATAAAGCTGTCTTGATGTCTCTGACACGTTCAGGCTGTTCTCAAAGAATTTGTCAATTGTGACAAGTGTCTCTTCATCAAAATCATCCGGAGATTTGTTTTCAAAGATCTCTTTGATGAACATTTTACACAGCGGTATCGGAAGCTGATAGATCAGTCTGCCGATTCCCAGGGAGCTGTATGCGATTACGTCCCTGTCGCCGAAAAAGATTTTTCCCACGTCAAGAGCCATTCTTGCCTCTTTATAAGATCTGGAAACCTCTTTTAGCTCACTGACAATCGTTCCATATGCAATATGAGTATCATTTTCCAGCCCGAAGCCCAGGGTATCAAGAATCGCATGAGCCAGCTTATCCATATCGCTGTAATCCTCTCCGTCCTCAAGCTGCTTTACAATAATGATGCTTCTCTCGTCTACTGCTGTGATAAAATCCTTTGTTTTTCCGCCGAAAAAGCTCTTTACTGCTTCCATTGCATTGTGGTCTTTTTCCTGCTGAAGCTCCATGATCATAACAACACGGCGCACATCCGCATCAATGTGAAGCTTCTTGGCGCGGTTGTAGATGTCCACCAGCAAAAGATTATCAAGAAGAAGATTTTTGATAAAGCTGTCTTTATCAAACCGCTCTTTATAAGCAACGATCAGATTCTGTACCTGAAACGCTGCCAGCTTGCCAACCATATAAGTGTCCTCATCGTCACCATGGGCAACCAGAATATATTCCAGCTGATAATCGTCACACACCTTAAAATACTGAAATCCTTTTACAAGCTGACTGTCAGCCTGAGATTCTACAAATGCCTGCACATCCTGCGCCTGAACTGAAAAATCCGAAAATGTAGATGCCAGAACCTTTCCTTCTGTGTCTATAATACAAAACTCGATTCTGGATATTTCTTTTAACCCTTCCAGAGTATTCTGAAGTACCTGATTTGATATCATCTGCAAACATCCCTTCTCATGCATTCTGCATGTCTCTTCTTTTTCCCATAAAGAAACCTGTACATAAAGATATTTTAATACAATATCACCAAAAATAAAAGAGGAAATCGTAAATTTGTTACAAATTTTCAGGTGATTTTTGTGTGTTTTTCCGATCTTTCTATAAATCCTTCTCCATGAACCTCTCTTGCATCGCCTACGATCACGAATGCTTTAGGATCGATTTCGTCAATTTTTTCCTTCAGCTGAACCAGTTCCTTCTTGCCCACCACACAGTAAAGCATCAGCTTTTCCTGCCCGGAGTACATTCCTTTTGCAGAAATTCCTGTTACTCCACGGTCAAGATCGTGAATGATCATTCTTGCAATGGCTTCCGGCTTATCTGTAATAATATGCACTGCCTTTGAAAATTTCAGGCCTTCGATCAGGCCGTCCGATACTTTTGTCACAAGATAAACGGCAATGATAGCGTAAAGTCCCTTGCGGATTCCGAACACGTACATACCCACCAGGACAATGGAGCCGTCAATAAACTGCATGATCTGGGCAATGGTATAATGTCTCATATATTTCTGGATAATGGCGGCAAGCATGTCCGTTCCTCCGGTTGTTCCTCCGCCCAGAAATACCAGTCCGATTCCCACACCAAGGATGATCCCTCCATAAACAGAAGAAAGAAGAAGGTCATCAGAAAGCTTCCACTCCGGAAGAACAGCCAACCACATGGTAAGAGTCATATCTCCCACCAGCGCTTTTTTTACGAAGGAAAATCCTTTCAGTTTTGTTGCCAGAATAAAAAGAGGAATATTCAGACTCAGATTTGTCACCCACAGTGGGACTCCGTTTTCTACAATTCCTCTGGTCCACTCCTTTACCAGAATGGCTGCTCCGGAAAATCCTCCTGTGACCAGTCCGCATGCATCAAAGCATGCCTTGATCGCAGTTGCCATCAGTCCTGTACCCAGAAAAATAACCAGATACTCAAGCCATACAGATCTTTTTCCTGCCAGTTTCATATAAAAGCCTCCTCCTGTAGTGATATAACTCTAACGCGATAAAGCGTCCCTTATCCTAAAAGAACGGGAGACGGCCCATGCCGCTTCCCGCTCTTAGTCTGCCCTATTTCTGAGGCATATTTACAAATTTAATAAAATGATAGCTTTCAACAATCTGGAAATACTTGATAATTCTGGGATACAGAGGTTCGGCTGCCTCCCCGAATTCATCTTTTACCAGAAGCGCAATGTCTGTCACTGTACGTTTTCCGTCGACCAGGGGCCAGATAAAGCTTCCCTGAGCATCCAGATGGACCTTGGTAAAGCGCGGTTTGTTAAACACTGTCTGCGCGATCTTGTTCATGATCCCTGTGTTTTCCACTTCAAGGATCACTCTGTCCTTCAGATCTGTATGCCACTTCAGCGACTGATTTTTTTCCGGGATAAGATCCAGATAGTTGATCTGCATACCTTTATCTTTCTTTTTTCTCATCAGGCTTTTCTTTTATTCCATAAGGAGAATTTCAGAAGACCAAGGATCATCAGCGCCATGATCACAACGCCGCCGATATTTCCCAGGTTGATAAATGCAGGAATACTGATTCCGGCAACCGCAAGAATAGCCAGGAAAATACCTACAAGTCCTTCTCCGGCAATCATACCAGCGCAGTACAGGGTACCGTTGGTAACCTGAGATTCTTTTGTCTTGCTGTCAACTTTTTTACGTCCGTCCATAAACATACGAACAACGCCGCCGATCATAATGGTTGTGTTCAGATAAATCGGAAGGTAGAGACCAATTGCAAAAGGCATTACCGGAATTCTTAAGATTTCCAGACCAATTGCAAGGAATACACCGATAAATACCAGTGTCCATGGAAGCTTGCCGCCCATGATACCTTCTACGATCATCTTCATCAGAGTTGCCTGAGGAGCAGGTACTTCTGCACTTCCGTATCCCCATGCAGTATTCAGAAGATAAAGAACACCACCGATAGCAAGACCGGAAGCAACAACACCGATAAGCTCACCGATCTGCTGTTTCTTAGGAGTTGCACCAAGAAGATAACCTGTCTTTAAGTCCTGTGAAGTATCACCTGCGATCGCTGCTACGATACAGATTACGGAACCGATCGCAATTGCTGCTTTCATTCCGTCGATACCTGTTTTGCCTGATGCTTTGATAACCATTGTTGCGATCAGAAGTGTAGCGATAGCCATACCTGATACGGGGTTGTTGGAGCTTCCTACAAGACCAACCATACGGGAAGATACAGTTGCAAAGAAGAAGCCGAAGATTACGATAATCAGCGCACCGATCGGGTTAACCGGGATAGCCGGAACAAGCCAAATGATCGCAACCATTGCCACAATACCGATCAGGATAACGTTCATTGGAAGATCCTGTGCAGTTCTTTCTGTACTTGTATTCTTGCCACCCTTCATGCTCTTCATGGAATCACGGAAGGTTGCAATGATCAGAGGCAGGGATTTGATCAGAGAAATAATACCACCTGTTGCGATAGCTCCTGCTCCGATATATTTTACATAAGTACTCCAGATTTTAGATGCTCCGCCTGCTGCATAAAGAGCAGAAATTGTTTCTGTTCCGGGATACATAACTGTATCAGCTCCGAACAGACAGATTACCGGAATCAGCACCATCCAGCCAATAAGAGAACCAACAAACATAAAGGATGCGATTCTTGGTCCTACGATATATCCAACACCGAGAAGTGCAGGATAGCATTCCATACCAATTTCACCTTTGAATCCTTTAAATGCTACTGCAACGTCTGCAGGGATTACCTTTAAACCGTCAACGACAAATTTAAAGATCGCTGCGATTCCCATACCTGAGAATACTGTCGCAGCGTTTGCACCACCCTCTTCACCTGCAAGAAGAACATCTGCGCAGGCAGTTCCTTCAGGATAAAGAAGTGTTGCATGCTCTTTTACGATCAGTGCGTTACGAAGTGGTACCATAAAAAGTACACCAAGAACACCACCGCAAAGTGCGATTAATGTGATTTCCACGATACCCGGCATTTCACAAAGTCCTTCTTCTGCCCAGAGGAACAGAGCAGGCATTGTGAAAATTGCACCGGCTGCCAGTGATTCACCGGCTGAACCGATTGTCTGGACCATGTTGCTCTCCAGAATGGAGTTCTTTTTCATGATCTTGCGAATTACGCCCATGGAAATAACTGCTGCCGGAATGGAAGCAGATACAGTCATACCTACACGCAGACCAAGATAAGCATTGGCTGCACCGAAGATAACTGCAAGGATAACACCCATGATGATGGATGTCACCGTAAATTCAGGTGTGATCTTGTCAGCCGGAATATACGGTTTGAACTCTTTGTTTTTGTCCATGATTTCCTCTCCCTTTTGTATTGATTTATAAACATAGAACATTATAGCGAAATTTATACAAAAAGGCAAGGTGAAAAAACTGGTTTTTTATGCACTTTACCATATTAACGTGCTAGCTTGATAATCTCTTAACATATCAGCACGCTCAAACAGCATATTTTTGCCCTGTTTTGTCAGTCTATTCATCTGAATCCAACTGTTTAATCAGGTATCTCCCGACAATTCTGGAAAAATTCGAAATATCCCGGATATATGCGAAATCTTTGCCAAATATCTTTTTTTCTGTGGAAAGGTCTTTTTCTTCCCCTGCAAAGACTCCCAGAACACTTACTCCAAGGTTTCGCAGGTGCCTCACTTCTGTAGCAGTATCATTGATCGCATATTTTCCCATATAAGGTTCCGGGTTCTTTGCGTGAGGTCTGTTTACAATGACATCGTATGGTTTTCCATCACTTAATACAATGAGGATTTTTTTCTCCTCAGATCTCTGAAGCAGACCGTATCCTACGGTTTTGATAGCAAGTCCATCCCTGTTATTGGAAGAAGTTACATAATTAAAAATATTTTCATTAGCTGACTGTGGATCATCGTACTCACGGAATCTGTGAAGGATCGTATAGTCCCAGAATGTGCAGAAGCTCATGACACGGTGAGGCAGGTTTACATTACTTAATGCTTCACTGATGATATAAGCCTGTAATGCCACATCTCCCTGCCTGGACATCTGGGAACCGCTGGCATCGATCAGCACATCTACTACGAAATCAGATGCATCAGATTTCAATTCTCTTTTAAACAGATTTGCTTCACTGCTTCTGCCCACACGCCAGAGTCTGGACGGAATGATCGTTCCTCTGTCTGACAGTACTTCCTGCGTCTCGCTTTTCAGCACCAGTGTCTTTCGCAAAAGGTCTGTAAGGGATGCGATGTTCTGCTTTACAATCCTGTGTTTGTCATGGTAGAGCCAGATATTCTTATTCTTTAATCGCACTGCATATTCGTACTGATAATTTCGTTTCACCGGATTCTTGAGAATTCCTTCTGTAAAATAAAGGCTGCAGTCCCTGTGAAGTTCCCTGCACATCAGATAATTCATTCGCTTCTCTTCTGCTGGAGTGAGATAAGTTTTTCCGAAATTCAACTCAACATAGGTGTATGCTTTCTCAAGTTCTTCCTCTGTGAGAATTGTAATTTTGTGTTTGGTCTGGCGCTGTTTTTCCATTTCTTCAGTGACAGCAGTGTCTTCCATGTCCGTAATCTTATTTGTCATTTGTTCAATGTAACTCTCCAGAGCTTCCTCATAAAGTTCTTCTGTGAGGAAATCTTCCCAGTCATATTCTGTCAGTTCTTCCAGGGTGACTGCCATAACCTGTTCCAGTGTTCCATGATCTTTCTCAAAATTCGGATCAATGATAGTATTGTAAAGACTGTCAATAATACGGATCAGTTCTATAGTGTCTGCAGCTGTTCTGGCTTTGTAAACCATGTCGCGGATTTTTCGAAGACGCTCTTCTACATAATGGTTTCCATTCTGTAAACGGTCACGCAGGATGGCAATCTTCAATCGGCCAAGAATATCTCCGTATGCGGGCATCCGTTCAAACTCCTGATCCAGGATATCCTCGAATGCTTCCTTCTGCATCTCCCGGACTCCCGGACGTTCCTGACAGATTTTGTCCCCGATTGCTTCTTCTACACATAGCTGTGCTACTGCAGTCAGTTCTCCTTCTCCTGCCTGGCAGAAGACTTTTTTTACCAGATATAAACCCAGCAGATTCCTGTCATAATATTTTGCCAGAGCGCCCTGCTTGATGCCGTCATACAGAGCAATTGCTTTTGAGCGCAGATACAGGGAAACGTCTACTTTCATATTTAACGTGTAATCCCCGCTGATAGTCCAGAGGAGATTGCGGATCCTGTTTTCCAGTTCCAGACGGTAATCGTCGATTTCTACGATTTTCTCATCTTTCATATACATCATCCCTTGCCCAGTCTGCCGGAATTCTGGTTTTCACAATATCCTCTACGATTTCTTTCTCGAAAATGTCAAAGGTCTTGTTCACCACTCCCATAGTAACTGCTTTTCTCGGAGAAAGTCCGGTTTCTACAATCTTCATGGCTGCAAGGAGACCTCGCAGATCCAGAGGTTTGGTGGAAATTTCACTGTTTGTGGCTTTGAGCTGAAGATCCAGGAATACTCCGATGAACTGTGTTCTGGCGTTTTCTTTTATATTTGGAAACATCCGTTGGAAAATAAATTTCAGGGATTCTTCAGTCTGAGCCGGCATGTCTATGACCAGGAATCTGGATACCAGCGCTTCATTGAGTTCTTTGGTTCCTGCATAACCGTAATTCATGGTTCCGATAAAACGGGCAGCCGGATGAAGATCAATTTTGTCATAGCCCGGGACATCGATGGAACGGCGATAATCCAAAGTTGCATGAAGAACGGAAACTGCATCGTTCTTTGCCATATTAATCTCGTCGAGGATTCCGAAACCACCGTATTCTGCACACTGATAGATAGTTCCTTTGCGAAGCTTAACTTCGTTGTCCACGAAAGTGTCTGTGCCGATCAGATCTCCGCTGTTAGTATTTACATGAAAAGAAACATTGTACGCGGGACGGTTGAAAATATATGCCAGGTTCTCTGCAAGGATATTTTTTCCTGTTGCCTTCGGACCGGTGAGTAATAGATTCTCCCCTTTGAGCAGTCCGGCAATGGCCATTTCCAGAATGTCTTTTCCGTAAAATGGAATGGATGGTTTCACAATCCTGTCTACGGTCTCCGGTGCCACCTCATACCGGCTGCGGAATTCTTCTACTCTCTTTATCAGTTCAGGGGCTACCTGCTGCTCCTCCAGAAATTTCAGTTCTTCCATTTAGTTCTCCTTTATATAACTATTATAGTCCAGTTTGTGTTATAGAAAAAGGCCGCTTATCTTTTTCAGATTCACGACCCTTTTATTATGTTACTGTTCACTCCGTTCACAGTAACGTAGCCAAAATTCATTCCAGATTGCCTGCGGCAATGGAATTTTGGCTTGTATGTCTCGGGATTTTGGCATATTCATGCCAAAACACCTCGCGGGATAGTGGTGCATGAACAGTATCTTTATTATAACATTCTTCATTATACTTCAAATACAAGATCTCCATAAGATGGCATCGGCCACATTTCCTTATCTACGATCATTTCCAGTTCATCCACCGGCTCACGTAAAGCTTCCATTGCAGGAACCACCTTTTCTCTGCAGAATACGGCTCTGTCCCGTCCCTCTGCATATTCCTGGGTCTTCTCAACCAGTTTGCTCAGCTTACTCATGGCACTGTTTGCAGCCTTTAAGAGTTTTGACGCTTTCTTAAGCAGGTCAAGCTGTACACTTACATCGATCAGCCCTTCGCCTGCTGTCTTCACTGTATTGATGGATTCGCCAAGAACAGTGGTATATCTGATAACTGCCGGAATAATCTGCTTGGTTGCCATGTCGATCATGGTCTTTGCTTCAATATTGATTGCTTTAGAATAAATCTCATATTTAATCTCTGCACGTGATTCAAGCTCGGCTCTTGAGAATACATCAAAAGATTCAAAGAGTTTCACTGCCTTCTCTGTAGTAAGTGCAGGGATTGCATCTACCATGCTCGGAAGAATCGGAAGTCCGCGGCGTTTAGCTTCTTTCTCCCATTCCGGCGCATAGCCGTTTCCATTAAATACAATCTTCTGATGATCTGTGGCATATTCTTTGATCAGGTCATGTACCGCCAGTTCGAAATCAGGAGCTTTTTCCAGGCGGTCACATACTTCCTTAAATACTTCTGCTGTGATCGTATTCAGGACTACGTTACATGCGGAAATAGAATCTCTTGAGCCCACCATACGGAATTCAAATTTATTTCCTGTGAAAGCAAAAGGTGACGTACGGTTACGGTCTGTGGCATCCTTCATGAAATCAGGCAGCGTCTTAACACCTGTTTCCAGCTTACTTCCCTTTTTACTGTGAGTTGCTGTTCCTGTGCTGACCAGCTGTTCCAGAACATCCTCAAGCTGCTCTCCAAGGAATACGGAAATCACTGCCGGCGGTGCTTCATGGCCACCAAGTCTCTGGTCATTTCCCACATCTGCCGCAGATTCACGCAGAAGATCTGCATGTTCATCTACTGCTTTCAGGATACAGGTGAGGACCAGAAGGAACTGAATATTTTCATGAGGTGTTTTGCCCGGATCCAGAAGATTGATTCCGTCATCTGTGGTAAGAGACCAGTTGTTATGCTTACCGGAACCGTTCACACCTGCAAATGGTTTCTCATGAAGGACACAGCGCATTCCATGACGGCTGGCAACCTTTTTAAGGATACGCATCATCATCTGGTTCTGGTCTGCTGCGATATTGACCGGTGCATAAATCGGCGCAAGCTCATGCTGTGCAGGAGCAACCTCATTATGCTGTGTCTTTGCAGGAATTCCAAGCTTCCAGCATTCTTCATTTACCTCTTTCATGTATGCGGAAATTCTCTGACGGATACTTCCAAAGTAATGGTCATCCATTTCCTGTCCCTTCGGAGGCATAGCTCCAAAAAGAGTTCTGCCTGTATAGATCAGGTCTTTTCTCTGAAGCCATTTCTCTTTATCGATCAGGAAATATTCCTGCTCTGCTCCTACTGACGGAGTTACTTTCTTAGAAGTTGTATTTCCGAAAAGTCTCAGCAGACGGAGTGCCTGGGTGTTGATTGCTTCCATAGAACGAAGAAGTGGTGTCTTCTGGTCAAGTGCTTCTCCTGTATAGGAACAGAATGCAGTAGGAATACAGAGTGTTCCGCCTGCTGCATCATGACGCACAAATGCCGGTGATGTACAGTCCCATGCTGTATATCCTCTTGCTTCAAAAGTTGCTCTTAATCCACCAGACGGGAAAGAAGATGCATCCGGTTCACCTTTGATCAGTTCTTTTCCGGAGAAAGACATCAGGACCTTGCCGTTATCCATCGGAGCTGTGATAAAAGCATCGTGTTTCTCTGCTGTCACACCTGTAAGGGGCTGGAACCAGTGGCTGTAATGTGTGGCACCTTTCTCGATGGCCCATTCTTTCATCTCGTGTGCTACTACATCCGCAATTTCCATAGACAGTTCTTTGCCCTCTTCTATGGTTTTTTTCAATTCTTTGTAGATTTTCTTCGGAAGTCGTGCCTGCATGACGGAATCATTAAACACGTCACATCCAAAAGTCTCTACTACATTGATATACTCACCCATTTTATTTCTCCTTTTTATTTATTAACGGGGAAATTCCAATTGATCTGGTTTCCTCATTTTTTGTACTTTTCAGATACAGATTCAGTGCTTCGTGGCAGTTTTCAATCTCTATCTGTGTATGACTGCCGCCGTATTCACCGTCCAGAGTCCATGGTACCGGTTCTTCTGAGGTAATGGTCACTCTGGCTGATTTAAAAGAATGGATCAGATCTGTATTGTCCTCTGCTGTCAGCATTGCAGTCATGATCTCCTGCAATTCCAACGGATTCTTCGGTCTTGTGATCATGGTGACTTCAAAAAGTCCGTCATTCATATCCACGTTCTTGCCTGTAAGGTTCTTGAACCCTCCCACTGAACGGGAATTGGTGATCATTCCAAAGATGAAGTCATCCTCCACAGTTAATTCTTCGGATTCAATTCTCATATGGTATGATTTGATATCAAAAAGGCGTTTCACTCCCTCAAGAAGATAGGCTACATGGCCAAGGATATTCTTGAGATCCTGATCTGTCTGATAGGCTACATCTGTGAAAAGACCGAAAGCTGCTATATATGTAAAGCTCTGGTTATTGAATCTGCCGATGTCACAGTGATAAAGTTTCTCTTCCATGATCATGGAAGCGGCATCTGTCATGCTTTTCGGCATAAAGAGACTGTTTGCAAAGTCGTTGGTGCTTCCTGCCGGAATGTATCCGATGGGAATGGAACTCTTCTTTTCCATTACTCCGGTAACCACCTCATCAAGAGTCCCGTCTCCACCGCTGCATACGATAAGGTCCACTTTGGATTCGTATTCTTTGGCTTTCTCGTAGGCATCTTTTGGTTTCTGTGTGGAATAGATAATGACTTCATAACCGCCTTTGTTGAAAATATCTACTATATCAAGCAGGTTTGTTTTAATCTTGCCTTTGCCTGCCTTGGGATTGAAAACAAAGAGCATTTTTTTGTTCATTTCGAGCAACTCTCCTTTTTTCAGGGTTTAAATGCGTAGTTTTCAGAGTACGCAGATTTCTATTTATATAATATAAGAAAAAAGGGGGGAAAAGTCAATGGGGTTTGGCGGGCAAAAAGTTTAAGGATATCAGCAAATATTTTTGTATGGCAAGTTATATTTAAGCGTGATAGAATGAGAGGGTATTTTATTATAGAAAGGATTTCTTATTCATATGATTAAATTGATTGCTTCAGATATAGATGGGACTCTGGTGAAGGATGGGACTCTGGCTATTGACAGGGAGTATATGGAGGTTATCGGAAGGCTGATTGATAAGGGGATTGTGTTTGTGGCATGCTCCGGACGGCAGTACAGAAGTGAGAGAAAACTGTTTACCCCTGTCGCAGACAGACTGCTTTATATCTCTGACGGAGGAACTGTTGTACGGACTCCGAAGGAGATTCTGAAAGTGGATACTCTGCCGGACGAAATCTGGAAAGGAATGTGTTCTATGGTAAGAGAGAATATGCCTTCCTGTGATTATTTTATTTCCACACCTGAACGCTGTTTCGCAGAAGACGGAGGCAGCCAGATGTTTCACTGGCTGAGAGATTCTTACGGATATGATATCCATGAAGTTCCGGAAATGTTAAAACTCGAGGGGCAGCAGGTAAACAAATTTGCTGTCTACCACCCCAACGCCTGTGAGGAAATGTGCGCCCCTTTATTCACTCCCACCTGGAAAGACAAAACAGTTATGGCTGCCGCCGGCAAGGAATGGATGGACTGTACTGCCCCAGGTTCCGGCAAAGGTCCTTCCGTTGCTTTCCTTCAGGAATATCTGGGAATTTCACCTGACGAAACCTGCACTTTCGGAGATAACCTCAACGATATTGAAATGCTTCAGAATGCCGGTCTCAGCTACGCAGTCTCCAACTCCCGCCCCGAAGTCCGGGCTGCCGCCAAAAATACCTGCCCGCCCTACTGGGAAAACGGAGTTCTGCAGATTCTGAGATCTTTCTTATAAAAGATACGAATTACTCCAGTTCATACCAATACACAGCGCAGAAACATATTTCATTTCGTGTGCATTTGCAGGAGTCTTAGAACTTCTTAGCTGATAAAAATATGCGTTATAAGAAAAATGACCCACTGTCTGAGCCGCAGCATGCGGCGAGTTTGGGTCATTTTTCTTATGTTTTTAGCATATTTTTAGCAACTTAGAAGTTCTTAGGCTCCGAAACCGCACACGAAATGAAATATGTTTCTGCGCGTCCCCTTTTCAATATTTAAGCTTCCATTACAGCATCTTTCATAGACTTCACATACTCTTTCACATAGGGCACACAATCCCTGCCATACTGTGCACACAACTTCACAATTGCAGATCCTACAATCGCTCCATCTGATTGCGCCGCCATCTTCTTCGCCTGTTCCGGCGTAGAAATTCCAAATCCAACTGCACAAGGAATATCTTTCGCCTGTTTTACCAGCTTCACCATTGCCCCGATATCTGTAGTAATATTAGTTCTTGTTCCTGTAACACCAAGAGAAGAAACACAATACACAAACCCTTCCGCATCCTTCGCAATCTGTGCGACCCTCTCATGAGAAGTCGGCGCGATCAGAGAGATCAGATCAATACCGTATTTCTTACATACACTGTCAAACTCTTCTTTTTCCTCAAATGGCACATCTGGCAGAATCAAACCATCCATTCCGATTTCTGCAGCTGTTTTAATAAACCGCTCCGTTCCGTAAGAAAATACCACGTTTGCATAAGTCATAAACACCATAGGAACAGAACTGTTCTTTCTGATCTTTACCACCATGTCAAATACCTTATCTGTAGTCACACCACCGGAAAGTGCTCTCACATTTGCTCTCTGGATCACCGGTCCCTCTGCTGTAGGATCAGAAAACGGAATCCCAAGCTCGATCAGGTCTGCACCAGCTTCCTCCATTGCATAGACAAGCTGCTCTGTCACTTCCAGAGACGGATCTCCACAGGTAATAAACGGGATAAATGCCTTTCCTTTTTCAAATGCTTCTGTAATTCTCTTATTCATGGATATCCTCCCCTCTGTAACGCGCGATTGCTGCGCAGTCCTTATCTCCACGTCCGGAAATTGTAATGACCACGATCTGGTCTTTTCTCATCTGCGGAACAATTTTCTTTGCGTAAGCTACTGCATGAGCACTCTCAATAGCAGGAATGATTCCCTCTGTTCTGGAGAGATATTCAAATGCTTCTACTGCTTCTTCATCTGTGACAGGTACATATTCTGCACGTCCTGTATCATAGAGATGCGCATGTTCCGGTCCGATTCCCGGATAATCCAGACCTGCGGAAATGGAATATACAGGTGCGATCTGACCATATTCATCCTGACAGAAATAAGATTTCATTCCATGGAAGATTCCCAGTTTGCCGGTTGCAATGGTGGCTGCTGTCTCTGCCGTATTTACACCACGTCCTGCTGCCTCACATCCGATCAGACGGACATCTTTGTCATTGATAAAATTGTAGAATGTTCCGATTGCATTGGAACCACCGCCCACACATGCCAGCACTGCATCCGGAAGTCTACCCTCTTTTTCAAGGATCTGCTCTTTGATTTCTTTGGAGATCACTGCCTGAAAATCGCGAACAATTGTAGGGAACGGATGAGGTCCCATTACAGAACCAAGTACATAATGTGTATCGGAAATACGGTTTGTCCACTCTCTCATTGTCTCGGAAACAGCATCCTTCAGTGTTGCAGTACCGGAAGTAACTGCATTGACCTTTGCACCCAGAAGACGCATTCTGTATACATTTAATGCCTGACGTTCTGTGTCTTCTTTTCCCATGAAGATTTCACATTCCAAACCCATAAGAGCTGCTGCTGTTGCTGTTGCCACACCATGCTGACCTGCGCCTGTTTCTGCAATGACACGGGTCTTGCCCATTTTTTTTGCAAGAAGTACCTGACCAAGTACATTGTTGATTTTGTGAGCACCTGTATGGTTTAAATCTTCTCTCTTTAAGTATACTTTTGCTCCACCCAGATCTTCTGTCATGTGAGATGCAAAGTAAAGACGGGATGGTCTTCCTGCATATTCGTTCAGAAGCTCTGTAAGCTCTGCGTTAAACTCCGGGTCATCTTTATAGTGGTTGTAGGCTTCTTCCAGTTCAATGACAGCATTCATCAGTGTTTCCGGAATGTACTGTCCTCCATGGATGCCGAATCTTCCTTTTGACATCTGTATATGTCCTCCTTTTATGTATGTAATCCCTGGCCTGTCAGATGGTCGGTCAGAGTATTCTATGTTCTTTCTGAATTAGTCAAGCAGATATTCGCAATCCGCTTCGCTACGCGGCTCTACACCGAATAACTGCTCCGCAGTTTATCAGAAGGAGCTTGCACTCCTCCTGATACAAGCAAGTCCCCACCCACTGCTTATTGCTTTTCGCAATTG
>ENA-OQAB01000233-OQAB01000233.1-human-gut-metagenome-genome-assembly--contig:-NODE-233-length-32153-cov-3.885624_pt1 | contig 32153 bp, 33 predicted proteins | sample MGYA00242490_ERZ504517 | MGnify/ENA primary metagenome ERZ504517 (study PRJEB26092, sample SAMD00036298) | human gut metagenome | host: Homo sapiens | study: EMG produced TPA metagenomics assembly of...
AATTTTTCTTCATGGGCGAAGATACATTTACGAACTCAATGCGCAATTTCTTGTGGTAGATATTCTCCGAAAAATTGAGGATATTCACTTCAATACTTAAATTGTTGCCGTTATTGATAGTAGGGCGGTGTCCTATGTTCAACATTCCTGTCCATTTTTTTCCTTCCACATATACATATACTGCATAAAACTCCTTCCGAGGGAATTAACTTGTCGCTACAATCCACTTGCAGGTTAGCTGTAGGGAATCCTATTTTTCTGCCTACTTTGTAGCCATCTACCACTGTTCCATCCAGATAGTAGTTATACCCCAGGAATTTGGCAGCCTGACTTACTTTACCTTCTTTTAATAGTTGGCGGATGACTGAAGAGCTGATTTTTCCCTCTTTGTCTGTGTAAGCTCGCGCGCGTACTATATATATGTTCAGTTCCTCACCATAACGGCAATAATCTTCAAAATTTTCACTGCGGTTGTGACCGAAACGATGGTCGTAGCCTATAACTAATGTATGGATATTGAACTTGTTACGTAGCAACTGCATAAACTCTCGAGCCGAAAACAGTGAAAGTTCCTGTGTAAAAGGGAGAAGAAAGCAGTAATCTACTTGCATCGTTTCCAATAATTCGAGTTTCTCTGTTGGTGAAGAAAGTAATTGCGGACGATAAGCGGTTTGTATCACTTGTCTGGGATGTACAGGAAAAGTGATCAATGCAGAATATAACCCATCCTTGGCAGCGACCTCTTTTACTTGATTAATAAGAAAGCGGTGTCCGCGATGCACTCCATCGAAGAAGCCGATAGTGGCAACTGAAGGAGGCAATGTTTGATGGTTTATATCTGATATTATTTTCATTATTCAAAAAGTGAACTTAAATCTTCTCCAATATGGTAATGATAGGACTGTATGCCAAGCGATATTGCTGCCTGGCAATTGATTGCCGAGTCATCTATAAAAAACGTTTCTTCGGGCAAGATGTTTGCTTCTTTCATCATTTGCTCATAAATGTCTTTTTCCGGTTTGGCCTTGTGCATTTCAAAAGACAGAAAAATATCTTCAAAAAAGTCATTTACACGGAATCCCCGATAACAGAACATTTGCTCACAGGCATAATCCCAATGTATCCGGTTGGTATTACTAAGCAGGTAAACCATATAATGTTCGCGTAACTTTAGCAATAAGTCCAGCTTTTCACGAGGAATATCAAGTAGCATCAGGTTCCACATATCATCAATTTCATGGTCGGACAGGGCTTCGCTGACCTCCTTACGAATGGCTTTCCGGAATTCTTCCGGGCTGATTTCACCCAATTCAAATTGGGAAAAGAAACCTTTTTCCCCTGAACTGGCATGCCTGTTTCTCTATATCTTGAAATCCTGCTTTTACGAAAAGCATTCAGGCAATTGTCAAAATCCAGATTTATTAATACTCCTCCTAAATCAAAAACGACATTTTTAATCTTACTGTCCATAACTCTTTATGTGCTTTATTCTCTTTTTTAGTCTTTTTTCTGTATTCGTTTTATCCAACGGTAGATTTCACCAATCCACAATACGAATGACGTTCCTGCGATAATATAAACCCAAGTCATGAAATTCATAGGTTCGGTACGGAACACTTTACCTCCGAACTCGACAATCAGAATTTGTCCGACTAAAATAATGATAGCCACACTTAGCATGCCTAATGCATGACGGGAATCCTTGAATACAGAATGGTTGGTCCCGAAAACACTGGCATTAAATAGATTCCAGAATTGCAGCATCACGAAGATCGTGAAGAATTGCGTCAAAGCTTGTCCTACTAAATCTGCTGGCATCTGTTTGATAATGCAATTAATGTCATCAGTATGGCAAGGAAGCAGAAGCCTACACCTAGTATATTTTTACGCATGGCTTTAGTGATGATGAAATCATCGGTCTTGCGTGGCTTTTCATTCATGACGTCTGCACTGGGGGGAATAGATGCTAAGGCCATGGCGGCAAAAGTGTCCATAATAAGATTTACCCAAAGCATTTGTGTTACGGTTAGTGGTAGTTCTGTACCAAAGAAAGCCCCTAATAAAACACTGGCTAATGCGACTACGTTGATAGTCAGCTGGAATACGATGAAACGCTGAATGTTTTTGTAAAGAGAGCGTCCCCACATTACTGCGGTAGCGATACTGTGGAACGAGTCATCCAATAGGGTTATGTCACTTGCTTCCTTGGCTACTGACGTACCGGTTCCCATAGAAAGACCTACTTGAGCGTGATTCAGTGCAGGAGCATCGTTTGTTCCGTCTCCGGTTACTGCTACTACGGCTCCTTTTTGCTGTAACAGTTGGACCAGACGTTGCTTGTCCATAGGACGCGCACGACTCATTACTTTCAAGTCAAGTACGCGGTCCAGAGCTTCTTCATCGCTTAATGCAGCAAATTCTACCCCTGTTATGCGGTTCCGGTCTGTATCTTCAGGTTTCCATAGCCCTATTTGGCGGGCAATTTCGGTAGCTGTTCCCGGAGTGTCGCCTGTAACAATTTTCACACCGATACCTGCCGACTGACATTTCTGTACGGCTTCCGGTACATCCGGACGAATAGGGTCGCTGATAGCTACGATACCTAGGAAAATCATATTCCCTTCATTGACTAGTTCGGCACAATCGTTACCGGAGTCTTCGGGGATAAATTTATAAGCTAATCCTAAAGTACGCATTGCCTTGTTCTGATAGGCCAGCAGATCGGCATTGTAATGAGCCTGTTCCTCGGAAGAGAGGTTGCATTTTCTCATTACAATTTCGGGAGCTCCTTTTATATAGAGTACCTTTTTCTGCTGGATAGGTGAATCTACTAATGTGGCCATATACTTACGTTCTGTAGAGAAAGTAAGTTGATTGATAACTTTTGCATTTTCACGTAATTCCAAATAGTTCTTGCCCTGTTCATTCAGCCAAAGCAATAAGGCTATTTCAGTAGGATTACCTACTCCGGATGGTTTCTTGTTTTCTCCTGTTTCTTCAAGGAAAGCTGTGGAGTTGGCACTGATCCCTTCAGCTATTAAATCTGCTTTGGTGGCATCAAGTTTCGCTTCATGTACCTGCATCAGGTTTTGTGTCAATGTACCTGTTTTGTCGGTGCAGATCACAGTAATGGCCCCCATTGTTTCACAAGCATGCATTTTACGTACCAGATTATTGGTTTTCAGCATACGGCGCATATTTAGTGCAAGACTTAAGGTGACACTCATCGGTAAGCCTTCAGGAACGGCTACTACAATTAAAGTGACAGCCATCATGAAATATTTCAATACAATGCGGGCTATTGCCATCCACCCATGCCAGTCTGTTATTTCATTTACGCTGAGGTAGGAGTAAAGGTCTTTAGCTGTGAAAACGATAAAGGTAAGTGTGGCAATAGTAAAACCTATTTTTCCGATGAAACCCGCCAATTTTGTCAATTGGATATTCAATGGAGTCTCTTCTTCACTTTGTTCGGTGGCCTGACGTGCTACCTTACCTATTTCGGTGGAATCACCCACACGTTCTACTTTCATTATTCCATGTCCGTCAACCACTGTGGTGCCACGCATCACTTCATTGCTGGGATAAGTGGCTTCTTCATCAAATAGTTCTTCATGGATGGTTTTATTGACCATTAATTCTCCTGTCAAGTTGGATTCATTCACTTGCAGGGAAATAGCTTCCAGCAAGATTCCGTCGGCAGGAATCTCCTCACCGGTATTCAAAACTACGATATCACCTACTACAATCTCCTTACGGGGAATTTCCCGTACTTTCCCATTTCTGATTACTGTAACTGGTGTTTCTTCGCCTACAGCGTTCAGTAAGTCAAACTTCTTATTCGCATCGTATTCAAAGTAGAATCCGATACCGGTTGCCAGAAAAATAGCAAAGAAAATGCCGATTGTTTCCGCATACTCATTTTCAATAATGGCAATCACTAAGGAAAAGAATGCTGCGACTAAAAGAATACGTATAACCGGGTCGCGGAACTTTTCCAGATAAAGTTTCCACATGGAAGGACGTTTGGGAGGTGTCAAGAGGTTATTCCCATACTTCTCTCTACTGATAAGGACTTCTTTGTCCGAAAGCCCTGTTTAGGGCTGTTTTCCTGTTTTTTTTTGTGCCATACGGCTTAGCAAAATTAATTAATGGTGCACAAAAATACAATTTATATCCTTACGAATAAGGGAATTAAATCTTTTTTATCAAAATTTGGGCGATAAATCTTGCAAGTTTCAAGGGAATATACTACTTTTGCACCTGCTAACAGGAAATTGTGGCACGGACTTGTAGCTCAGTTGGTTAGAGCAACAGACTCATAATCTGGAGGTCCCTGGTTCAAGCCCAGGCTGGTCCACAAGAAAGAGGCTCATTCCGAAAGGAATAGAGCCTTTTTTAGTTATAAACTATTCAAGTTACCGGAAAACACGCTCATTCAGTACTCCCAATTCATCGATTTCTATCCGGTTTTCATCGGTTTTCCAACCGTAACTACCCGAAAAGTATTCAGCAGCATAAAGAATTAATCTACTTTTGAGCCGACAATCATAAAAACCAAAAACAATGGAAGACAAACAGAAATTCCCGTTTCACAAAGGTTATGGCAAAATGCTGACAGCCTCACTCCTTATCCTTACCGGATTATTACTCTTTGCCCGCAATTCGGGAATGATAACCGAAGAATATTTCAACCTTCTGGTAGCGTGGCACTCCCTTTTTATTATAGTAGGTACATACACCATCATACGCCAACGCTATCTTTTGGGCGGTACTTTACTATTGGCAGGCATCTATCTTTTAGGCAACAAACTCATGTTATTCCCCGATAACTCCCAAGCAATGTTTTGGCCTTTAATTCTTATCCTTACTGGAATCTTTGTCATCAGCCCCCATCGAAGCAAACATTGGAAAAACCGTAGAATGCAACATGCCAGAATGATGCAACAAATGGCAAATGCAAGAATGGGAACACAAGGAGAACAAAAATACCAATCGGAAGACGGTTTTCTATACTCAAACAACTCGCTCAGCGCCGTACGTCATGTAGTATTGGATGAGCTGTTTAGAGGAGCCAATATACGCACCTACTTCGGCGGTACAACAATCGACTTACGCCATACACACATAGCCTCCGGCGAAACCTACATAGACCTGAACTGCAACTGGGGCGGAGTCGAGTTATTCATCCCTTCAGACTGGAAAGTACAAATAGAGTGTAACTGCTTCTGCGGCGGTTGCGAGGACAAACGTTGGAAAGGAGCGGAAACCAAACAAGAATGGTCTGTACTCGTCATCCGGGGCAATATATCATTCGGCGGCATAGAAATAAAAGATTGACGTATGGAAGCACATCCGATAACAGATTACCCTTATCGCTGGACTCCGGCACTGGGACTTTCACTCTTTCTGGTGATTGCTCAAACCGCATTGCTCCGATGTTATACCGACACAGACTGGATACCCGCCCTAATAGACGGAATTACCACAATTGGATGGTTCATAATACTATCCTATCTGTCATGGTTTATAGTAGGCACCGTTTCCATGTGCAGAACGAACATCATAACCGGTGTAACAGTCATTTTATTATGGCTGGCAGGAAGTTTCATGATTTGCGACATCATGGTAAGAATTGCAGGTATGCCATACATACCATTTGCCTATACCATACCTTTTCGCCTTTTGTTCGGTATCCCCGCCTGGATAGCCATACTTTTATGGTATCATCTCCAACAGGCAGGAAACGTACCTTCGGAAGAGGCAAACTTTCCCATCCCCGAACACGAAGAGATATCCACAGAAGAACAAGTACGAGATGAACCCATCGACCGCATTACTGTAAAAGACGGTTCCCGGATACATATCATCAAAGTAGAAGAACTGCTATATATACAGGCCTGCGGAGATTATACCACATTGGTAACCTCCACGGGAGAATATATTAAGGAGCAAACCATGAAATATCTTGAAACACATTTACCCGCAGACAACTTTGTTCGTATTCATCGTTCAAGTATTGTGAATATAACGCAAATATCCCGTCTTGAACTTTTTGGCAAAGAAACATATCAGCTGATACTAAAGAACGGAGTAAAGCTACGGGTAAGCCTTACCGGTTACCGATTACTGAAAGATCGTCTGGGTATATAAATCAAATACGAACCGGAGTTTCGGTAACCATCCCCTCTGCTACCGCCACAGCTATTTACATCACCATAAATCCTTAGCTGTAATAAGACCTGCTTTATCATATTTCGATTATCTTTGTCCGTCACAAGGAGAATTGAAATATGATAAAATCTGCAAGATACCTGTTCTTCATCTGCATATCGGCTATTATTGGGGGCGGATGCCGGCAACATCCTTCCATACAAACCGCTACGACTGAAGATATTTATACAGACACCATATGCTCCGTACTCCCTGCCAAGAGCAAAATGGCGGCTTATCTGGATTCACTCGGCTTCATCAATATTGCCGAGGCGGATAACAGTATTGCCATAGACCTGATGTACACCCGTGCAGACAATTTCACAGGGCAGGTATTATACGAAGACTTGCATGAAGCCTATCTTCACCCGGAAGCAATGGAAAGCCTGTTGCAAGCCCAAAAACTCTTGAAAGAGATATGTCCTGATTACAGCCTCATCGTCTACGACGCAGCACGTCCTATGTCTGTCCAGCAGAAGATGTGGAACGTGGTAAAGGGAACGCCCAAATATATATACGTATCCAACCCCGCACGGGGCGGTGGCCTGCACAACTATGGCCTGGCGGTCGACATCAGCATCATCGATGCCCAAGGACAGCCGTTACCAATGGGTACCCCCGTAGATTATCTCGGTAAAGAAGCCCATATTACCGGAGAAGAGCAATTAGTACAAGCAAACAAGATTACCAAACAAGAAATGAAGAACCGCCGTCTCTTGCGTAAAGTAATGAGAGAGGCCGGTTTCCGCCCGTTATCCAGCGAATGGTGGCACTTTAACCGTGTCAACCGGCAGACAGCCAAAGAGAAGTACCCAATAATCCCTTAACCCAAGCAACCTCTATCTGCAAAAAACGGACAGCCTGCGTCTTACTTTGTTTCCTTACTATAACTTTGCAAATGATACAAACCAAGAATTGAAATCTCCTCATATAGTGCAGAACTGTTTGTTTTGGTTATCTTTGTAATAAAATGCCAAATTATCCCCCAATGATAACAAGAACAATGGACATTTTCACGTTTAGAAAGGAGATATAAAAGATATATTTGACAATACAGTTCCTTATCTTAAAAAATTTACCGAGAATGGAAAAGACACGAATGACCGAAATACACAGCCAAGACACTCTCCACTTCATCCGTACACACCGCCGGGAAGACGTAAGACTCCTTGCTTTGCAGGCACACCGTTACCCCTCGGTAGATATGCCTGCCGCCATCACACAAATTTCCGGCTGGCAGATTGCCAGAGAGAAGATACCTGCATGGGCCGAAAACGAGAAGATACTCTATCCGGCTCACCTTTCTCTGGAGCAATGCTCCTCCGAGGTGACGGCACGATATAAAGCGGAGATTATAAACCGTCTGCTGAAACCTGAGCAACAGAGCTCCGAAGAAAATGCCACTCCCGTATCGGGAAATTCCTTCACCGACCTCACAGGCGGATTCGGCATTGACTGCGCCTTTTTATCTTCCTGCTTCCGGAAAGCTACTTACGTGGAACGCCAGCAAACACTTTGCGAGATTGCCCAACACAATTTTCCCGCCTTAGGGTTGAACCACATTTCCGTCTGCCATGAAGACAGCATTCACCATCTGCAAGAGATGAAACCCGTAGATTGGATATTCATAGACCCCGCCCGACGTGACGGGCATGGAGGTAAAACGATAGCTATCAGCGAGTGCGAACCTGATGTGTCCGCTTTGGAAGACTTACTGCTTGAGAAAGCGTCACACGTTTTGGTTAAGTTGTCTCCTATGTTGGATCTGACTCTCGCATTGCACGATTTGAAACATGTACAAGCTGCCCATGTCGTTTCCGTCAACAACGAATGCAAGGAGCTTCTCCTCGTATTAGGGCACGAAACAAATTTATCCTCCGAGGAAATTCCTATTCACTGCGCCAATCTCACAGCATCGCAAAAGGCTCAAAACCTTCTGTTCACCCGCCAACAGGAGAAAGAGCATCCATGCCCGTATACCTCCACATTGAAAGCATACTTGTACGAGCCCAATGCATCCATCCTAAAAGCCGGAGCGTTCCGCAGCGTTTCATCCATATATAATGTAGAGAAACTGCATCCCAACAGCCACCTTTACACTTCCGACGCATATATACCGGACTTTCCCGGACGCAAGTTCCGCATTACCGGCAGTAGCAGCCTCAACAAGAAAGGGCTTAAAGAACTGATAGGTACGGAAAAAAAAGGCCAACCTCACAGTACGTAATTTCCCCACCAGCGTGGCCGAACTGCGAAAGCGCCTGAAACTGGCGGACGGTGGAGATATCTATCTGTTTGCAACTACCCTTGCCGATGAAAAAAAAGCTATTGATTGCCTGTAAACAACCCTGATATATAGTCAAAAAGCAGTAAAACATAAAGACGTGGAACTGGCATATCCGATTTGCAACTTAATTGTAATATTATTGTTACCGGTTCTTCAAAATCCCGTAAAACAGACGTAACTCCATACCTGTACTTTTGCCGCAAATTATTAACAGATAATAACAGGTATGAAACAAATTGTAAGAGCATTCTTATTCCTGCTCCTATTCGCAACGGCCAGTAACACGACAATGGCCGATGAAAAGCAAATATCGTTAAACAAGGTACGATACGCGGCCGTATCATCGATGTAACAAAGCAAACTCTCCCGGGCGCTTCAATCTATATCGAGAAACTACACACCGGCGTGACGAGCGACGTCAACGGTTTCTACACATTCCCCCAACCTCGACCCGGGAACTTATACGGTGAAAGTAAGCTACGTAGGTTACTCGCCCGTAGAGCTGAAAATCACGATTCCCGCCGGACGTACTTTAGAGAAAGACGTGGTACTGAACGAAGGGGTCGAACTTCAGGAAGTGGTTGTGGGCGGCGCATTTCAGGGACAGCGCCGTGCCATCAACGCCCAAAAAAAGCAATCTGGGAATTACCAATGTAGTATCCGCCGACCAGGTAGGTAAATTCCCCGACTCCAACATCGGCGATGCCTTGAAACGTATCTCCGGTATCAACGTACAGTACGACCAGGGGGAAGCCCGTTTCGGACAAGTTCGCGGAACAAGCGCCGACTTAAGTTCCGTAACTATCAAACGGCAACCGCGTACCCTCTGCCGAAGGTGAAACCCGCAACGTACAGCTCGACCTCATTCCGGCAGACATGATTCAGACTATCGAGGTAAACAAGGTAGTCACCCCGGATATGGATGCCGATGCCATTGGCGGCTCTATCAATCTGGTTACCAAGAACTCGCCTTACAAGCGCACCATTGCAGCCACCGCAGGAACAGGCTACAACTGGATTAGCGAAAAAGGCGCAACTGAATCTGGGATTTACCTACGGCGACCGTTTCTTCAACGACAAATTAGGATTGATGGTATCAGCCTCTTATCAGAATTCCCCTTCCGGTTCCTACGACACCGAATTTACATGGGAGCAGGATGAAGACGGAAAGGTGTATGTCAACGACTATCAGATACGCCAGTATTATGTAACCCGCGAACGCCAAAGCTACTCCGCTGCTTTGGACTGGGACATCGACACCAACCACAAACTTACTTTCAAGGGTATCTTCAACAACCGCAACGACTGGGAAAACCGTTACCGCACCAACCTGAAAGACCTTGAGCCGGATGGCAGTGCCACCGTACGCATACAAACCAAAGCCGGAACACCCGATAACCGCAATGCCCGTCTGGAACGCCAGCGCACGATGGACTTCGCCCTCGGCGGCGAACATCTCTTCGGACCTCTCGCCATGGACTGGCACGCAAGTTACGCCAAAGCCAGCGAAGAACGTCCCAACGAACGCTACATCGACTTCCAGCTCAAGAAACAGAAATTTAATATGGACTTGAGCAACGAACGTCAACCTTTTGCTTCTCCCAAAGACGGTTCTACAATGACCTTGAATGACGAATTCAGTCTGAAAGAACTGACCGAACAACAAGAAGACATCAAAGAACAAGACCTGAAATTCTCCGCCAACTTCAAACTTCCGTTCAAAAACGGCAATAAACTGAAATTCGGCGCAAAGGTGGTTCGTAAAACCAAAGACAAGGAGGTGGATTTCTATGAATACTCTCCGCTGGACGAAGACGCCTTTATGGAAACAGCCTTAAAAATACTGTTGACCAATCCAACAAGCACTTCATGCCCAATAGCAAATACCAGACAGGAATCTATGCCGGCAAGGAATACACCGGGTCATTAGACCTGAACAACGCCTCATTGTTTGAAAAGGAACAAGTACAGGAAGAGCTGGCAGGTAACTTCGAAGCCCGCGAAACCGTCAGTTCCGGTTATATCCGCTTCGACCAGAAAATAACAGACCGCGTAGAGTTGATGTCCGGTCTGCGCATCGAAAACACCGACTTAGCCTATACCGGACGTACATACGACGCGGACGAGGATATCACCGGCAAAACCGAACGCCAACACAACAGTTACATCAACTTCTTACCCTCACTGCTCGTAAAATGGAACGTAAACGAAGACTTCAAAGTACGCGGTTCATTCACCCAGACATTGTCACGTCCCAAATATTCGGCTCTTGTACCGAGCGTAAACATCAAGCGCTCCGACAATGAAATCACTATCGGAAATCCCGAACTGAAACCGACCATGTCTTACAACTTCGACCTGAGCGCCGACTATTATTTCCGTAGCATCGGTCTGGTCAGTGCCGGTATTTTCTACAAGAAAATCGATGACTTCATCGTAGACCAAATCAGTACCAACTACGAATACCAAGGTAATGTATATACTCGCTTCACGCAACCCAAGAATGCGGGTAACGCCAACCTGCTCGGTGTAGAGCTCTCTTACCAACGCGATTTCGGCTTTATCGCCCCTGCCTTGAAGTGTATCGGTTTCTACGGAACCTATACTTATACACACTCCCGTGTAGAGGATTTCAACTTCGAAGGCCGCGAGAATGAAGAAGGCCTCAGCATGCCGGGGTCACCGACACATACCGCCAATGCCTCGCTCTATTTCGAGAAAGCCGGACTAAATATCCGTTTAAGCTATAATTTCGCTTCCGACTTTATTGATGAAATGGGTGAAAGCGCCTTCTACGACCGTTACTACGACAAAGTGAATTATATGGATGCCAACGCGAGCTATACCTTCGGAAAGAAAATCAAGACAACATTCTACGCCGAAGCCAATAACCTGCTGAACCAGCCCCTCCGCTACTACCAAGGTACGAAAGACCGCACCATGCAAGCCGAATACTACGGTGTAAAGGTGAATGCCGGAGTAAAGATTAACTTCTGACCTTATACTATCATTCAATAATATCTAACACAAGAAACAACAATGAAGAAAATATTCCTTTTATTATTCGTTACCTTGCTGGGCAACCCGGCAATCGCTCAAATCACCGATTATTCCATATTCGACAAGAAGTTCAACTTCTACGTAGCCAACGACTTGGGACGTAACGGCTACTATGACCAAAAAACCATTGCCGAACTCATGGGAGTAATGGCGGAAAACGGTACAGACCCGGAATTTGTACTCGCTACGGGCGATGTACACCACTTTGAAGGCGTACGGTCCGTCAGCGACCCGTTATGGATGACTAATTACGAATTGATTTACAGCCATCCCGAACTGATGATAGACTGGTTCCCCCTGCTGGGCAACCATGAATATCGCGGCAATACACAGGCTGTACTGGATTATTCGAATATCAGTCGCCGCTGGGCGATGCCCGCACGTTACTATACCAAAGTCTTTGAAGATAAAGGCATGACTATCCGAGTGGTATGGGTAGATACCGCTCCGATGATAGACAAATACCGCAATGAAAAAGAAACCTATCCCGACGCCTGCAAACAGGATTACAAACAACAGCTCGCATGGATCGATTCTGTTCTGACCGCCGCTAAAGAAGACTGGGTAATCGTTGCCGGACATCACCCCATTTATGCCGAAACGCCGAAAGACGGAAGCGAACGCCGGGATATGCAATCACGGCTCGACCCGATACTCCGCAAACACAAAGTAGATATGTATATCTGCGGACACATCCATAACTTCCAGCACGTCCGCGTACCGGGCAGCGATATAGATTACATCACCAACTCCGCCGGTTCGCTCAGCCGTAAAGTCAGTCCCATTGAAGGTACTGTGTTTTGCAGTCCCGAACCCGGTTTTTCCATTGTGTCCGCCAATAAAAAGACATTGGAGTTGCGCATGATTGACAAGAAAGGCAATGTGCTGCACACCGTGACACGCAGCAAATAATTCTTTTTAGAAATAAGTTCCATTTATAAGAGGCAAAACATTTAATGCTTTCTTTTCAGGTACGGATTACGCAGATTTTCACGGTTCTCTTTAATTTTATCCGTGTTTTTCCGTGTAATCCCGTGCCTGAAAGAAATAAATAGTAAACGAGCCTTTGTTTTATAGCATATTAATTATTTCTTCTCCCGCAGGTCGTCCTTCGGAATCGTACTCTGGCTTCCATCACGTGTAGCCACATAATGCGGAGACATAATCTCGATACCCGCTTCATTAAATTTGTCCTGGATATTCTGATGCAAATCAGAATAAATATCCGCCAAACGGTCGGCCTCTTTGATATATGCATTCACCTGATACACCGGATACCAATCGCTAAGCGAGGTTTCCAGCACAAAAGGACGCGGATCGTCTATCACACCGGGCGTATTCAGTGCAGCCTCTATCAACAGTTGATGCGTCTGCCGCCAAGGGATATCATAACCGATACTTACCTCGGAATGAATAATTAAACCGTATTCACGGGCAGAAGCGCTGTAATTGACGGTATGCGAGGACATGATGAAAGAATTCGGAATAGTTACCACCTCGTTCTTCGGCGTTCGGATACGGGTGACAAGCGGAGTCTTTTCGATAACGTTACCCGTCGTTTCATTCAGCTGAATACGGTCGCCCAACTTGAAAGGACGCATATAAGTAATCACCAAACCGGCAATAATATTCCCGATAACAGTACTTGACCCAAGCGAAACTATCAATCCTACAAAAACCGAAATGCCCTGAAATACTCCGGACTTGGAACCGGGCAGGTAGGGATAAATCATCGCAATCATAAAAGCATAGAGCAGAAAACGGATGATGTGGAAAGTTGGTTCAGCCCAATCGGAATAAAAGCCGCGTATCTTCAACCGCTCGGATTTCACCTCATTGGCAAGGTAATGGACAAAACGCACCAAATACTTCACCGCATACCATATCACAAAGATAGTGAACAGATTGGGTATATACTCCACAACCGAAGTAAAGATACTCTTTACCGGAATCCAAATATAAGAAAACAGCTGGTATGCCAGGCTCTTGGTCTGCGGAAAGATGGAAAACAACAACGGAACCGTCAATAGTAATTGAAGGAACATGATGATATAACGCAGCAGATTCGAGAGGAAAATAAGCAGGTTAACCTGTTTCTGCGTGTCTAGTAATTCGTAATCCTGAATGGAGAAAGGTTTTAATTTAGTATCTTTCAACCTCTGTATCCGCACTTTCAGTTTCTTAAACAGCCAGATGGTAAGTCTGAAAAGGAAATATTGCCCTACAAGCACCAAGACAAAATACAAGATACGCTTGCCCAACTGCCACAGACCGTGCTCATCTTTCATTTCTTTCAACTTATCGACAATAACTTTACGGTTGTGGGCAGCCAACCGGTCACGGGTACAGTTCTCCCACAATCCGTCCTGGTCGATAAAGGAAGCGATGACTTTATTGTCATACATAAGGTCAGTAACGATATCGCTGCTTTCCATATACAGTGAATCGGGACGCAGATTAAAGCGTTTGCCCAATTCCAATATGGCAGCGGCATCCATCTCGGCACGTTGCTGGGGAGTATGGCCGCCACGCTTGGCATAGAGATAGAACAGCGTATCTCCCTCTACCACCACCGGAACGCCGGGAGTCACCTTACGCAGGGAGTCGATGCGCTGTTTCTGCTGCAAGTGTTTTACGGAGTCGGCCGCATAGCTGGCAAGCCTCAGTTGCTCCATTTCCATACGCAGGTTGGCTTCATTCAGCCGGGCTGCTTCCAACTCCTGCTTGATTGCCGACAGTGATACCGCAGAATCCGAGTCTACCTTTATCGTTGCAACCGGAGCCAAGCTGTCTCCTTCTATGGCACGAAGCACTTTCTCTACCAATTGGGCAGAAACTCCGTCGGCTATCAGTAACATCAGCATCAGCCACAAGGCGCGAATCCCTCTCATCTCAAAATATTTTATTGGTTGTTATAATATGGTTACTTTAAATAAAACGTCAAACATACAGAATGTTTTTCATATTTCATAAAAAATGAGCCTGTTCATTCCATTCCGCTATCGGTTTAAACAAATTCCTCATTCCCGCAGAAGTAAAACGGATTCCCTCTTAAACTCTCTTAATCGGAATTTTACATTATCTTTGCCCGCAAAAATAGATTCCATGAACATTCTGTTACTCGTAGGAGGACTTCTCTTCATTCTATTAGGTGCCAACGGACTGACGGACGGAGCTGCGTCCGTAGCCCAACGTTTCCGTATACCCAACATCGTTATCGGACTGACAATCGTCGCTTTCGGAACGTCTGCCCCGGAACTGACGGTCAGCGTATCTTCCGCCTTGAAAGGAAGCGCGGATATAGCTATCGGCAATGTCGTAGGAAGCAACATTTTCAATACACTGATGATTGTAGGCTGTACCGCACTGTTCGCCCCGATTGCCGTGACCCGGAATACGCTGCAAAAAGAAATTCCTTTGTGCATCCTCTCTTCCATAGCTTTGCTGGTTTGCGCCAACGACGTATTTCTGAATGGAGACGAAGCCAACATCCTCAGCATCACCGACGGACTGCTGTTACTCTGTTTCTTCGCCATCTTTCTGAGTTACACTTTTGCCATTGCCTCGCGTACCCCCGAAGAAACGGCAGGTAATGACGGGAATATCAAGCAATTGCCGCTCTGGAAATCCACTCTCTACATTTTGGGTGGCCTCGGTGCGCTTATTGCCGGCGGCAACTTCTTCGTAGACGGCGCAAGCGGCATTGCACGCAGTCTGGGAGTAAGCGAGTCCGTTATCGGACTGACGCTTGTGGCCGGCGGAACGTCACTGCCCGAGCTCGCCACATCCATTGTAGCAGCCTTGAAGAAGAACCCGGAAATAGCCATTGGCAACGTAGTGGGCAGCAACCTGTTCAACGTATTCTTCGTATTAGGTTGCAGCGCATCCATCACACCTTTACACCTGACGGGCATTACCAACTCGGACTTATGGGTACTGGTAGGGTCGGGCATTCTGCTTTGGCTCTTCGGACTGTTCTTTGCCAAACGCACCATTACCCGTATCGAGGGAAGCATTATGGTACTTTGCTACATTGCATATACGGCATTCCTCATTTATAGCCTGTAAGGCAGCGTAGTTTAAAGATTTTCATGTAATTCTGGAAGAATCTTATAACCTCTTTACACATAAGAGGTTTGGTAGAATGACAGGAAATTGGGTAACGAATTGGCAACCGTACCTATTTCTGCGCTTTGCGGTGAGTTGCTTAACTTAGTCGCTCGTCTCAGTGCAAAAGTAATCAATAATATTGGTTCCTCAATTATATGCATAAGAAATTTTAAAATAGAGATGAAAGTTTCCAATAAGAAGTGCAACGGCTTTCTCCTCACTCCTCCTCAGGGGGAAGGCCGCACGCTGAGGGGATACTCAGCCTAAATGTCTTCCACAAAATATTTATGTTAGTCGCCAATGTAAATTTGCTCCCCATACTTTATATGATATGTCTTTTACTCCCCTTGTTTCTTGTTTCCAATGTTTAAATTCTTGAGGATTTTGTTTTATATATTCAGAGTATACTTTATCTGAAATTAATATAGGGCTATACTTGTATTGCTCTGTGTTTTTATCAAATGAAGAAATGTTATGAATATGAATATTTAAACCATTGGCTGAATAATATAATTCATGAGCTAATTGTTCTGCTGTTAGTTTTTTACTTTCTCTAAACCATCCATTGCGTGGCTTGCCCAAAAGAGGTGGAATGCCAAGCGGATCATAATGATAGAAATCTCCAGTTACATTATAAAATTCATCTTCAACTGTTTTCCCTGCAAAGTCAGTAAGTCGCGAGGCGAGATTCGCCGGTTTACCAACCCAAACCAATCCCTTATTTTCTGCATTTTCATTTCCTCTACGTTCAATACCGACTTTTATTACTCGCATTTCTCCATAATCAATACCTATACCACAATGAAAATCAACAGAGGTAAATACTTCGTTAATCATTTGGGAGATGTGATTAATCGTGATAGCACAATTTACAGCATTGACAAAACAGTTACTGACAGGGAAAACCACCATTACTCTGTCTCCTATAATATTCCTAACATATCCATTATATTCTCTTGCTGCATTAAGTACGCCTTTAGTGAATGCTGTATAAATCCGTCCCATCGTTTCGCTATTATGTTTACGAGTCAATTCTACAGAATTTCGGATATCAACAAATAATACACATGTTTCAATGCATTTACCCTTTTTAGCATCTCCACTTTCATATGTCAAATCACAATCAGACAAAGAAGGAACGTTTAAAGATGTACTATACGAAAACCCTTTTACACGTACATCATTTATCATATTCCTCATATTGGTCATGAATTCCTTTAATTCCATATATTATAGAGCTATAAGTTGGATAAATGAAATCAAAACAAGCAAAAATAAGAAGATACAAAAACACAACACTGATTTTTTATGGTATTTGAACTTGTTATCGCAAATAGATGAATTGATATATATCTGTGAATACAAATCATTTAACATTGATTCTTCGGACTGATTTGCAACATCTCTTTTAAAGTCATTAAAACTTTTATTAGATATAGATGTAAAATGTAAAAGTGATTTTTCTGTTAAGCCAGGCTGCTTAAACAAGCTGGTATCTGTTGTACCTTTTATAACTTGAAGCGAGTAAAAGACAGAGAGGAAAATAAGAATAAACATTGCTGCCAGTATAAATAATTGGATGGTGTTGATTACTGAAAACACACCATTGCCTGTCTTATAATAATTGTATATTGGGAATATTAGTCGTTGGTGTATAAAACTGATATAATCAGATGTACACAAAATAGTAAGTACAACACCCTCAATAGCTAATATAATACTGGATTTCTGGTCGCAATTATTTATCCAACTATTTACTCTATCCAACCTCAAAGTTAATTCTTCTTTTGTTATATCCATGATTTTTAATTTTAGTGCAAAGGTACGACAAAACTGTAAGTGAATGAAATAAAAGGGCATAAAAAGAACGAGCCAACTAATTAGCCCGTTCTTTAAATAATTAGATTTTGTCCTTATCTGCTCGAATAGTGCGAACTATGAGAGCGATGAGAACTGTGTGAACTATGCGAGCTGTGGCTGCTGTGAGAACTGTGGCTGGCGAGTAGTTTAAACTCGGCAGAGGACTGTTCCAACACTAATGATTGTTCCTGCTGTTGTTCGATTTGAGTGTCGCTGTTGGTTACTTTAGCAACAATCTTCTCGCTAACAGAGGAACAATAGCTTGCACCTGCAAGAATTGCAGAGACCGCAAAGAACAAAAGTTTCTTCATTGATACCTCCTGTTTTAAAAGTTAAACAATAGATTACCTAACACTTATATATCATCTGATATACATTCTATTTTACGGATATGCGTACTATACGCTTGCCTATTGGACTCAAAAAATCCGGCACATTGTCCTTTCAATGCGCACCCTTCACATTCGGGAATGTATATATCCTTCCAATCTGAAATGGATTGTTGGGCATAACAGCGGATATCTTCGGGCAAAACACATAACTGCGCATTATAGATATAAGGCTTCATGCCACGGTCGGCAAGTAACAGAACCGCTTCACGCAATTGCTCATTATAATCGTATGGGTCAATCCACAAATCATCGAAGTTTTCCTTAGCCAATCCTGTCGTTTCCATTTGCATGAATGCGACTTGTGAAACAAAGGGGAAATTATGGTAAATGAAGTCTGCAAACTGTGGCAACCTTTTATAAGTTTGTTTGTGAACAACAATTCTAAGCCCAATTCGTTGGCGGAACAGAGCTAGGTTATATAATCCCTGCACCGTTTTATAAAATGTATTGGCTCCAACAATGCGATTATGTTCTTCTGTTATGTCGGAAAACAAGGGTATGTCTATCTGTAAATCTTGATGTCGGCATTTAGCCAACTTCATGGCATATTCCTTATCCGCAAACTTTACTCCATTAGATAGGATACTTATAGATGCTTTAGGCAATTGTTTTTGAATCTGTCTGATAAGAATAAACAATTTATCACCTATAAGAGTAGGCTCTCCACCCGTAATACCTATTTCTTGCGTATCTTTATCCATCAAAGATATGAGTTTCAGATTGAACTGAGTTTTGTCTTTTTCTTGGAGTACAGGTGGTTGGGGACACATGATACAACGATGGTTGCATCGTTCCGTTGCCATTATCGCATTATGACAAGAAGTGATTTCATATACGAAAATGATTTCTCCTTTCTGATTCAAGACAACAACATCCCCTTCATGAAAATCTTCAATGCTATCTATTAGTACATAGGGCTTCGTATTACCAGGAACAATTGGATGAGTTGTAATGATTGCACTATAGCCAAAGGCTGCTTTTGAGACATTATCACTAACCAATATCTCATTGGAACGTGCAAAAGGATTACAGTTACCGAAAGTAATCCTCCCGACAATATCCTCACTGACGTTATATGCAGCACCGTATATCTGTTTCATACCAAATCAATTTAACCATGACCAAAATATTCTGTTTATCTCCGGGTCGTGCTTCCGTAATAGCTCAAACAAGTAGTGCATGATAGCCTTTGTCTTCTTGCACATTTCATTGGTGGGACGGAATCCTACCATGTCACCTTGTTCTGACATATTGCGTACAGGGTCAGCCCCACAATAAGGCTGGAATACACACTCCGCACAGACAGGCAAACATTCTGTACAAGCAGATGCAATGATATTGTGAAGCAGTTCACCATTGAACATTTCCTGATAGCTATTCTCGTTTACATTTCCCAATCTGAAATAGAAGTTCTTGAAACGAGCCATCATACGTGCCTCATCCGACACATATACATTTCCGTCATAATCATAGATGGCACCGGAAATCCCTACACCGGCAGGAGATTGTAAGTCAACAAATCCCGTAGCAAACGGTGTAAGCATCCGTTTCAAAAGGAGTGCGGCAAACCCCTCCACAAAAAATGTCCCCTGTTTGTTCAGTTCTATGATATAATCAAGACCCTCCTTATAATTCTCAATGAAATCCTCCACAGGGTAGGCTATCTTTTCCTTATACTGCTTGGCAAAACCATACGGATTGAGTGAGCGCAGGAAGATATTGTTGAATCCCAATCGTACATATTCGTCTATAATTTCCTTGAAACGTCCCAAACTATGTTTCGAGGTTGTCATCAGTGCCGAAACACATTCCTTGTCACCCCATATACCTTGTATCATGGCAAGGTTCTTTTCAAAGATGGCATGATGGTCCCGTTCTTTGTTTTGCAAAGGACGATTCATGTCATGCAAGTCTTTCGGACCATCCAATGAAGTTGAAATCATACATTTGTGCTTCTTCAGATACTTTACCTTATCCTCGTTCAGCAACGTAAGGTTTGTACAGATGACAAAATCAAGTTCCCTCTTTTTGAATAAGTTCTGCCACTCAGCCTCTTCTATAATGTATTTGACCATCTCAAAATCAGTAGAAGGGTCGCCGCCCTGAAACTCAATCTTAATAAAAGGTGATGGAGATTGAAAAATTGTCTTTACTACGTTCTTGGCTGTCTTCTTGCTCATATTGGCGGATTGGTCTTCCATATTCTTACGGGCAACCTGACAATAAATGCAACTGGAGTTGCAACGCAAAGTCGGTACCACCATGTGCAAAGACGTGAAGTCCCGAAGTATGCTTTTCTTCGTGCGGAATTTGATGGCAAGCATTTGAACGACATCTTCCACTTTGTCTGTCGTAGCAATCTGTTTGGATGCAATATCGTAAAACAAATCGCTGTGCTCATCCATTTCTCCATTCACAAAACGATGGAAGTCTTCGTCTTGCAGGAAGATATATTCACCGACCTCATTAGTCAGCAAATACTCTTTTTCGTTAAACCGTTCAAAACGGAATGGTAATAACTGATAAGACATAATGCATCATTTTGTGGTTACAGGTTTAAAGGCTTCCTCCACTATCATATCACGGATATGCCCAAACTGTACATTGACATTATGCCGCAGTTGTTGGTCTATAAGTTCATTGCAAAATTGTTTGGGAATATCCTCCGTTACAATCTTGCCTTCTTTGGATTCAAAAACCACATTGACGAAATTAGGATTTTCCATATCCGTCATCTGATGGATATAAAAAAGATGTGAGAATTTGTAGATAGCTGCCGTGATAACATCTTTTGCATATAGGCTTAAATCTACAGTGACCTGAAACTTGTCATTTTCAAGTGTCACGACTGGAAACTTTATACCTGCCATAATCGTATATCCAGGTCTTCCAGCCCCTGAAGACCATCTTTATTTAACGCAGAAGCGTGGTGCTGACTATGCCCTACGTCCTAAGTTGATGGTCCTGAGAAAACCTTGTGTACAGATGTAGTGATAGCAGCCCACGCTATAGCGTGAGAACCACTATGCTATCCTTGTACACGTTTGAAAGTTTCTCAGGTTTTCAACTTACAAGATAAGCATAACGCTTCTTCTTTCTTCTAATATGTCTTGGATTTGAGTTACCTCAATCCAACTGCAAAATTAGCAAAAATCTGACAAAAAGCAGCATACAATAATGGTAATTATTGCAATGCTGTATGGATATATAATGAAAAGTAGAAGACATGGACAACCAAACTTCCACTTTATCCAATAAGGAAAGGACTTGTGTCCTCGAATTGGGTTATAATCTCATTCCTCGTTTGCGTTTCTTTTTTCGGCGCAGTATCTCCGCCATATCCTGATTGGCTTCTGCATCAGCAGCATTGTATGACGAAACGTTGCCGTTCAGCAACCCCAATGAACCGCTGAACAGTTCGCTTTGGGTTATGTCTGACGATGCGTTTTGCCTTTCCATCTCATAGACTTTTGGCATCAACCTCATGCGTTCCTCGTTCCTGTTGCGCTGCAAAGCTGCATCAATCTTGGAATAACTGAAACGCCTGTCCACTTTGGAACCGTTGAAGTGGTAGCCGTTCCTTGGTGAAAACTACACCCTGTATCTCGTTGGTCTGCCCTTTGTGCTTGAAACGGACTTCCACGCCCTGTCGCTTCAGGTTGGCGACAAGCACGTTCCAGTTGCCGCACCTGCAGACTTCCGTTTTGAGGATGTCGTACAGCTCATATCTCGTCCTGTCCGGTTCTTTCAGACGGTTGCGCTTGACGTTCTCCTTGCCGTTTGACATATACAAGTCGTATTTCAAAGTAAGCTCCTTGCAGATACGGGTGCTGCGCAACCGCTCGTTCCGGTCTGAAATGGTATTGCCGTCATTGTCGATACGGTTGTAGGCGATATGCACATGAGGATGTTCCTTGTCGAAGTGACGGGCGATGAGATACTGCGTGTTCCGGATACCCATCTGTTCCATGTAGTCAAGGGCGATACCCGCCATCGCACGATCTGTCAGGTGTGGTTCATCCTCTTTGGAGAAGCTCAAGGCGATGTGCCCGACAGGTTTTGCCACCTTGCTGTTCATCTGAGACTGGACATTGAAGCTCATGGCAATGGTGTCCTTGTTCTCCATGAACAAGCCGTCGCATGCCACTGTCTTTGTTCCCTTGTTCTTGTCGAGGATGTAGTCCACCACACCCTTGAAGTCGCTCCCCTTTACGATTTTCGCCATCATATCCCAATCTTGTTGATAAGTTCATGAATCCTTGCCACTACTACCTTGCAGTCCCAACCAGCTTCGGAATAACCTCCGGCATTTGCCCTGCGAGCAAGCTGGTTGAGATTGTTCGCCATGCCACAGAGCGTGCGCACATAGTCGGAGTGTTCTTTCGACAGCCGTTCCTTCACATGACCGTTTTGGAAACACTCCCTCATGTATCCGCTCGGCGATACGCCAGCCTCATGCGCCTGTGTCAGCAGACGGAAATAGTCTGCCGCCGCCATCTTCACGGCGACACGGTATGTCATTTTATCGGTAGCCCCTTTCTTAGGGCGACCGCCCTTGTTACGCTTTTTATTTTCCTTATGTTCCATTTTCAAGTGTTATTATTGTAGTCAATGTATAGACCAACGGGATGTCGTTCCCTGCGACTTGGGGAGTGGGTGGCAAGTGGTTTCGGGTGTCCCGAAACACAAACTTGCTACCCCACGATTCCAACCGGGGCAATTTCGGACAGCTCCCGTTTTTTCTCGTTTGATACTTTATAACCCAAACCCTTTTTTCTTCGGTTTAACGATATTTCGGGGTGGTGGATTGACGGTTAGATTCTGCCGCTTTCCACACAGGAAATCGTTCAGATCTTTATGCCCGTGATAGTTGTGGGAGAAGTCCCGGATGCGTCCGTCAAACTCGATTGCCAGCTCTTGGTACGCTTTTCTTCCTGCCTCGTCATTGTCAAGCAGACAATGGATACGCCTATACCCGTGCAGCACATCTATGGCTTTCGGCACGTTGGCGGTGGAGTTGAGAATGACATAATCCTGCCCGTCAAGGTTGGGCATGGTCGGGCAGTTCCTTTTCCTCAACGTGAGGAAAGAGAGATAGTCCGTCATGCCCTCGAATACCAGACATTTCTCCTTCGGCTCTCCCGACTGCCGGATGTGGCTGATGTCTTTCGGTGCGATGCATCCCTTGAAAAATTGGTTGCGCACTTCAAACCCTCCTGCCACATTCGGGAAGCCGATGGCGAAATAAGGTTTGCCGTTATGGATGAAGTGCAGTTCCTTGCACTCCGGTTTTGCCAGTGTGGTGTCAATCCCACGTTCCTGCAAGTAGCGTAGCAATGCCAGATGTATGAGTTCCCCGACCTCCAGCTGTTGGAAGGATAGCTCGGATGCATGTTGGTGAAAAGAGAAGGAAACGGGACGGACGTGTGGAGCCTGTTCCGCTATCTTACGGAGCAGATAAGGCACATGGTCGGAGAAATAGAGTTCTTGCGCCAGTGCGATGATGTTGCCGCCTTTGCCCAGTCCATAGTCGAACCACAGGTTGCGGTTAGTGTTCACTTTGAATGACGCTTCCGTTTCTTGCCGGAAAGGTGATTTGTACCATAGGCTTTCGCCTTGCTGTTTCACGGGCGAATAGCCCAGACTTTGCAGATAGTCTGCGATGCTGATTTGTTTTGCTTCCTGAATTGTCATAGTATATATTCCTACGGATTTGATGATGGGTGATAAAACGATGTTTTGATAATTTAGATATTTAATATATTGATATATAATACTATATACTCTCATCATATATTCATCAAATTGCTTGCGAAAAGAGAAAATCATCATTTGCAATGTCGGGCATGGTCTGTCCATACTGTATTCTATTTTCATCAGTACCTTATTCTTGATTAAGGTTTGATGATGGTATATTCTACTGATATTCAATGCTGTTATATTCTTATTCATCAATTCATCAAAAAAAGAATCATAATGTTTCCAAAAACTCTCTTGTCACTGTGTAGAACCGCCCTGTCGTACGTTTGGGCGCATAGCGGCACTCTCTCGTGTAGTCCACCTGATAGGTGGTATATGTGAGTGTGTTGTGGGCAGGTTTCAGTTTCCAACGCTCCTGCAATACCCTCCGCACCTGATGCCTCTCCGCCTTGACATGCGAGTTTGTCAATAAGACGAGGATGTCATCGGGGCAGAACGAAAAAGTATCCGAACCTACCCTGTCCAGGATGTCGAGGATAAGCTCGTGCATCTCTACCTCCAATCGGTTGCGGTTGCTGCGGATGATGCGCTGCAAGGCTTCGGTATGCAGCAGCGAGGGTGCGAACCACATACGGCTTTTCCTTTCGGTGAATAGCAGCCTGTGTTGCAGATGGTAGAGAAATGCGGGTATCTCCGCTTTCAGTTTTTGAAGGAAGTCGGTATCATCCGACTGCAAGCGGTCTATCTTGCGCACCCAATAACGTGTTTCCCCTGCATCAATGATTATAGGCAGATATTCGTTGTTGGAACACAGCACGAACTTGGCGAAGAAAGCTATCTCGTCACGGTCTTTGCCTTTGGCTTCCACTTTATAGGAAAGTGTAGTGCTCAGGTTCTTCAACCGCTCGCTGTCCTCCCTGCGGCTTAACAGCACCTCATCCACCATGATAAGGAGCTTTCCAGCCCAGTCGGAATTGAACTGGCTGCGGAAATCCTCGTTGGTGTTGAACGTCACGTTGTCCTGAAACAGGGCTTTCAGAAAGTTCAGAAATGTGCTTTTGCCTGTGTTGCGTTCCTCCGATACCAACAGCAGGATGGGCAACTTCTGTATAGGCTGCAAATAGAGCAGTTGAAGATAATCCATCCCCAACTCGTATTGCTCCCCGAAGATGTGTTCCACCAATGAACGGATAGAGGGGAAATCGCCCTCCATCGGCTTGTGGTCTATCGGCTCGTAGAGGTTGAGGAACTTGCCGACCACGGGTTGATAACTGACGTGTTCGGGTACGGTGCAGAAACCGTCATACTTCGGCACGGTGGCGAGATGGTGCTTGCCGTAATCCTGCCGTAGTGTCTCGTTGTTCCACACGATACGTTTCTTTACATAGCCGCCGTTCAGACGGGGCTGGTTCACTAATTTGTAGAGCGTTGTGCCTACCCGGATAAACTCCTCCTTTGCGATGTTTTCTTGTTTCATAAGCACTTCATTTTAGTTTAATCAGTGCAAAGCTCGGCAATTCGTACAAGACGGATATATGACTCATGTATGACTCACGTATAATTTTTCTTGTATTTGGTTCGGAGGCATATAGACAAAGCCCGAAGAAGCGCCACTCCAATGGCTGTTTCTTCGGACTTATCGTATTCATTCACATGAATGGCAATACACCCATTTATTTATCCATATGAATAGATTGTTGGCAATGGGAATACGCAATGGGTTCATTACTTCATGTCGTCACATTGATAGATTTCATGCTTGATACTTAGATATTTCCATACTGTTCACACCCAGCGAAAAGAAGATATTTATTTTTTCTTTTCGCAAGTACACCCTTTCAAGAATGGCATTGCGCACTTGTTCCGCACCAAAAGTATTGATACGGAAAGCAAGTGCTACCACCATCGGGAAGCTGAACACATCGGCATGATAACCGTTATCCAATCGGATATACTTTTGCACCTCGTATTTTTTCAGGACACCGCTTTTATATATGGTTCTGATGGAAGCCCGAAGTGTCGGGGCTATTACCCCGAATAACTCCACAAGTTCCGGCTCGCTCATCCAGATGCTAGCGACATTATCCGGCATGATAATGTTGCCGGATTCGTCCATTATAATGATACATCTTTTCATATTCATCCCATTGATATGTTGTTAAACGACTGGTTGAGTTTGTTCCCAAACTTAGTGAGGTCGTCATCTATCTTCTGTATGGTTATCTTTGCGTAGAGCTGGGTTGTGACGATATTTGTATGCCCCAAAACACGACTTACGCTTTCGATGGGCATACCCTTACTCAGAGCCAGCGTTGCGAAGCCATGCCGACTGCAATGAAATGATATTGACTTGGTTATACCACATTCCTTTATCATCTTTTTCAGCGGTTTACATACCGACCAATAGTTGAGATTGGGAAACACAAGGTTGTTTTCCTGCTGAGATTTGTAACGCTCGATAATCTGCAACGGAATATCCAGTAGCTTCACTTGGTACGGTACTTTGGTCTTGTGGCGCTTTGACAATATCCATTTCTCACCGTTCACCTCCACAATATCATCATAGGTCAGTTCTTGAATATCCACAAACGAGAGGGCAGTGAAACTGGCAAAGACGAAAATGTCACGGATATAAGCAAGTTTGCTGTCTATAAACTCGTGTGTCATCACCGCTTTCAGCTCATCTTCCGTCAGATATTCCCGTTCCTTAACATTCGGGCTGATGTGGAACTGTGCGAAAGGGTTGCGTGGTATCAGCCCGTTGTAATGCGCTTTCATGACCACGCCTTTCAGCCACATGCAGTTTGACCATATCGAACCGTTCTGCAATCCTGCTTCCGTTGAGAGGTATGCGGCAAACTCCTTGATGAAGTCAGGGGTAAGTTCCAACATCGACATATCCGTCCGTCTGTAAAAGGACTTGATAAAGGCGGCTACATGGTTTCTTGCCCGTACCCGTGACCGATATGTAGCTATAACCCTGTCTTTGCCCACACGCTTCTTGAATGTCTCGTTCTCCTTGTCAAACGCTTTCAACAGTGTTTCATACTCGCTGCCGATACCTTGATAGGCGTTGCGCACCATTTCAGCCGTAACGTATGCCTCACGGTCTGATATGCGCTGGTAGTGCTTGATGATTTGCGCCTTGATATTGTCCAAAGCGTGGTTGATGTTCCGTGCTTCAACACTCTTGCCTTTGGCTCGGTTACCTTTCGCATCCCAAAGCGTTTTCAGAATGTTCCGTTTGCAACTGAACTGCGCCACAGTCCCGTTGATTGTGACCCGTCCCATGATGGGGACAATACCGTCTTTCTCCTTGCTGCCGTTCACATAGAACAGCACTTTGAATGTACTTCTTGCCATACTCGTTTTTTTGTTTGCAAAGTTATATATCAACGAGTTAGACCTTGTAAGCCAATTACAGCCATACGAAGTAAATATCAGTGCCATGCGTTAAAAATCACATTTCAGCGGGTAATGATTTGCAAACCATTCTCCTGCTTAGTTCTGCTTTTCTTTGCTTTTTCAGTATTTTCAGCTTGGCATCATCTGACACCGTAATGGTATAGAAATCAAGTCATTTAGTGTCATTTCTCCCATTTTTCGAGGTTATTCCAGAGATTTATCGTAACTTTGCAGTTATAAAGTAGAAAACCTTAAAGATATGAAAACAAAACATTGGACGATTGTAGTACTCGCTTTACTGACGGCAATGATGTCAGTGGCGCCTGCCAGCGCAAAACCTGTAACTGTAAAAGGAAAGGTGACGGCAAAAGAAGATGGTTCCGTCATAATAGGCTGCAGTGTACTTATAAAAGGAACCCGAAACGGAACACTGACCGATACTGACGGAAAGTATGCTATCAGCGCCAATACAGGCGATACACTCGTGTTCTCTTATATAGGCTGCATTACCCAAGAGAAAACGGTGAAGTCTGCCAAACTCAATGTTGTGTTGCAGGAGTCTCCTGAAGCGCTCAAAGAATCCATGGTCACCGGTTATACGGTAGGAGAATCTGTGGAAGATGTATCCTCGGAGGAAATACGGATAATGTATGTTCCGGTTCGGCAGGAACTTCCTTCCGAAGAATACAATGAAATCGTAGAAAACGGATTCATGAAAGTAAAGGATACGCCGCTGTCCACTTTTTCCATTGATGTCGATGCAGCGGCTTACGGCAATATGCGCCGCTACCTTAACAAAGGACAGCTGCCGCCGGCAGATGCCGTCCGTACGGAAGAATTGATAAATTATTTTTCCTATGATTATGCGAAACCGACGGGAGACGCTCCTGTAAAGATTACGACCGAAGTAGGTGCATGTCCTTGGAATCCAGTTCATCGGTTGGTTCGTATCGGTTTGAAAGCCAGAGAAATTCCTACGGAAAATCTGCCGGTATCCAATTTGGTGTTTCTGATTGATGTGTCCGGTTCGATGTATGGCGCCGAACGTTTGGATTTGGTAAAGTCATCGCTTAAACTTTTGGTAAATAATCTTCGTGATAAAGACAGAGTAGCCATTGTGGTCTATTCAGGGGCTGCGGGCGAAAGATTGCCTTCCACTTCCGGCAGTGACAAACAAAAGATTAAAGATGCCATTGACGAACTCGAGGCAGGAGGTTCCACAGCGGGTGGCGCGGGTATTGAACTTGCTTATAAAATAGCCCGGAAGAATTTCGTGCCCGGTGGCAATAACCGTATCATTCTTTGTACGGACGGAGATTTCAATGTAGGCATATCATCCGGAAAAGCTCTTGAAAAATTGATAGAGAAAGAGCGTGAAACGGGCGTTTTTCTTACGGTATTGGGATATGGAATGGGCAATTACAAAGACGGTAAAATGCAGGTACTCGCTGAAAAAGGAAATGGTAACCATGCTTATATAGATAATTTGCAGGAAGCCAATCGGGTGCTGGTGAATGAATTTGGCGCAACGATGCATACGGTGGCAAAAGATGTGAAACTGCAGGTTGAATTCAATCCGGCACAGGTACAGGCTTATCGGCTGATAGGCTACGAAAGCCGTTTGTTGCAGGACGAAGACTTTAACAATGATGCGAAAGATGCAGGAGAAATGGGAGCCGGACATACGGTAACCGCTTTTTATGAAGTGATTCCCGCAGGAGTAGAAAGCGACTATGCAGGTAAGGTGGACGAATTGAAATACCAAAAACCGGAAAAGACTGTTCCCGTATCACTTTCCAAGGAATTATTGACAGTGAAACTTCGCTACAAACAACCGGATGGGGATAGTAGTAAGAGAATAGAGATTACTCTTGCGGATGATAAAGCAAATAAAGTATCGGTGGATTTTCATTTTGCTTCGGCAGTGGCAATGTTCGGCCAGTTACTTCGCGATTCCGACTATAAGGGAACAGCCACTTATGACAAAATTATTTCCCTTGCTAAGACCGGTCTTGGTAAGGATGCCAAAGGATATAAAAGAGAATTTATCCGCTTGGTGGAAATAGCTAAAGGATTGGATAAAGAATAGAAACAGGAATTGTTATACAAAAAAGTAAAATGATGATACAACTAAAATATCCTTATTAATGAGTGTGTTTTGAATTTTACTATAATTCTGGAAAAATTATAGTAAATTCTTCCAAAATTTATTAGTAGGTATTTCTGAGGTTATAAATGAATTCATTGAAATATAGGTACAAAAAAACGGCAAATCACAGTGTGAAATGCCGTTTTTTTTATGTCTTTTCATAAGTTTAATCGGGGTAAGGATCTCCTAAATTCTCAAAAATAAGCGCTTGCTGTCTGGGCGAAATCCAACGGTGATTGTATGGAAGATAACCTGTTTCGGCTAATAATGTTGCCAATTTTGTACATCTTTTGATACTGCGTTGCAAGCATCTCACCGCATTTTTGGGAGTAGAGCACCCGGGGAAATACATCTGCGCCAATTCGGAAAAAGAAGAAATAGATTTTGCCATTTGCTAAGTTTTAGGTTAATGTTATCAGTTGTTCAGAATACAAATATACGAAAACAGGATACCCTTTGTCAAGTGTTTCGGGCTTTAATTATGAAGTTTCTCAAAATTAGTTTATACGCTCTGAATGACAGAGTGTTTTGATATAAACCGATTCTCAATATCTACTTATAAGTTTTATCTTTATCTCAATTCTGCTTATTATTTAAGAACTGAGTTTATTCCCCGGAAAAGAAATGGCATAGAGGCCCGTTTCCATGTCCGATATGCAGGTCTTTACCATAATAAATAGCTTTGCCTATATAGGCTTTAGCTTGACGGATAGCTTCTTCAAGTCCGTTGTTGCGGGCTGCAAAGGTGGCGATGGCGGAAGAAAGCGTACATCCCGTACCATGAAGGTTGCAACTCTCTATTTTTTGCTGTTCGAACAGGCTGACACTACCGTTGTTGTACAATACATCACACATTGTGCCGCCGGATAAGTGACCGCCCTTCACCAGTACGGCGCAATGATAGCGGTTTGCCAGCTCACGAGCGGCGTGTTTCATTTCCTCCAGGTCCGTAACGGGGTTGGAAAGAAGCAAAGACGCTTCGCTCAAATTGGGAGTTATCAGGGAACAGAGGGGGGAACAGTTCGTTTTGGATAGCGCAAACGGTATCTTCCGTCATTAGTTTTCGCCCGCTGGTGGATACCATAACGGGGTCATAGACGACAAAACGAGACCGGTACTTTTGCAAACATTCTGCTATGGTATGCACGATAGCGGCATTGTGTACCATTCCTATCTTGATAGCGGCAGGCTGCAAATCGTCTGTTACGGATATTATCTGTGCTCGAACAATATCCGGCGGGATAGGGTAGACAGCTTGAACTCCCGTTGTGTTTTGCGCTGTAACGGCGGTAATGACAGAGGCAGCGTACCCTTTCAGCGCAGAAATCGTTTTAATATCCGCTTGTATGCCTGCACCGCCCGAACAGTCGGAACCGGCAATGGTGAGAATGACAGGAATAGTTGACATGATAATATAAATGCTTGATGATTAAAATAAAGACGCCGAACGGAGTAATTCCTTGAAGTGCCCGATAAAATCCGTTCCCGTCCGTTTCCATATATCTCCCAAAAGAACCGCACCGCCGAAACCTGATGAACTGATTTCGGGGAAATGAGTTACCGTGACACCACCCAATGCCATTACTTTAGCGTCTATAATGCCTGCTTGCCGCGCCTTTTGCAGGGTGTCGGGAGTATAGGCAGAGGAATACCCCTTTTTGGAAATACTATCGTATATGGGGCTGAGGAATACGTAATCGCAGGTTGTTTTGTATTTTGAGACTTCTTCCAATGAATGGCAGGAGCGGCTGATTTGTCCGGTAAAGCCTGCCGGCGCTACCGGGTTGCGTCCGTTCAGATGGATACCTTTCAAATTTAGGAAAGACGCCAGTTGGAAATGCTCGTGAGTGACGATACGTTCCAGATACTCCGACGGAAGCTTGTTCAATAATTTTTCCATATCTTCATAAGAAGCGCCGGGGTTTCCGAAGATGCAGAATCTCAAGCCCTGCATCGAACAGGGAAGTGATTGCTTCGGCTTCTTTTTCAAAGAATACAGGTAGGGTAATCGTTATCAGTTTCATACTTTTCGGGATATTGCTTTTATGTAAGTAAATGTTGAGAATTAATTTATATCAAGATAGTATAAACTAATTGTGCGCATTTACTATTAAAGGGCAAATCATTCGTTTTCACAGTAAAAGAACGAACGATTGCATGGTTCTTAAATCCACAGTCCATAATTTTCCTGCCAAGACCTCGCCGTAGCCGCAAATGAGCTTCAGCGTTTCACTCGCTTCCACACTGCCTACGATGGCAGGGGTAACACCTACGACGGAGTTGTCGGGAGCGGGCATTTGCAATGTTGCGGTTTCGTCGGGAAACAAATCCCTGTATGTCTTGGGTCGCTCACCGTAACAGAATACGGAAACTTGCCCTTCAAATCCCTGAATAGCGCCGTACACATAAGGCTTGTTCAGCGAGCTGCAACTGTCGCTAATCAGATAACGGGTGGAGAAGTTATCGCATCCGTCTACAATGATGTCATATTCGGCAACCAGACGGCGGACATTCTCCTGATTGAGACGGAAAGGATAGGCATGTACTTTTACATCACCGTTCAAAGCCTGCAATCTTTGGGCGGCACAGTGCACCTTAAGGTTGTCCATACCTCGTTTTCCGTGTACAATATCTGGCGTTGCAGGTTGCTGATACCGACCGTGTCATCGTCCACCAAACCTATTGTACCTACCCCTGCACCTGCAAGATAGAGGGCGACAGGGGAACCAAGTCCGCCTGCGCCTACTATCAGAACTCTTGCCTTATGCAGTTTTTCCTGTCCGTCTTCTCCTATTTCGGGAAGAGAGGTTTGTCTGCTGTATCGGGTCATGATGAGAATTATAAGTATAAAGAAAGAGGCTTAAACCCGTTTCAGGTCGAAACTGGCATCCCAGTCTTTCCATACGGGTTCGCGGCCTAAACTTTTTAAGGCTTTGTCCACTTCCACAGCTTTGCGTTCATCGCTGACGTGGAATTG
>ENA-OQAB01000236-OQAB01000236.1-human-gut-metagenome-genome-assembly--contig:-NODE-236-length-32045-cov-3.982142_pt1 | contig 32045 bp, 34 predicted proteins | sample MGYA00242490_ERZ504517 | MGnify/ENA primary metagenome ERZ504517 (study PRJEB26092, sample SAMD00036298) | human gut metagenome | host: Homo sapiens | study: EMG produced TPA metagenomics assembly of...
AACGGCAATCGCAGCAGCGACCAGCGGCAGGAATATCGGCCAGGCCCGCGCAAGGGCCTCCAACGCGCCGGGGGCGGATTTTTTTAAAAACACATATCCGCCGAACACAACAAAAAACAGGACGAAAAAAAACGGCAAGCAGCAAAAAACGCATTTTTTCAGCGCCGAACCGATAGGTCATTGGGATCATAACCGATACATACAGGCACGCGGCGATAAAGCATCCGCCGACTGTCGCAGCTACCTCTTTCAAGTCAATATTGCCCCGGAGCGCACCGGCTGCAATGCCGGCCGCAATTGACAACACAATCCCGATCAGGCTCAGCAGAAAAGCAAGCGCATATTTCTCCCGCACAGCTGTTTTCCGCGAAACCGGCATAGCGAGCATATAGGAATTCCACTTTGCCATATCGTCATAGGAAAACGTGCTCACGGCAAGCATCACAGATTCAATCATAACAATGCCCACGATAAACGCGGGGCCCGACGTCGCCCCGATGATCAAAAACAGAAGGAACATCAGCAAAAGCGATTTGCCATAAGAACGGAGCAGCAGAAAATCCTTGATCAATAAGCCTTTCATTATTTATGACCATTCCTTTCTTGCGCCATCTCACGGAAAGGCGCGGTTGGTTTTGGCGCGGCTAACACTTCGAGCGTTTTGAGGTTGCCGTTGCGCCAGAAGGCGGAGGGCGCAAGGTTACATTTTGCTGCCCCGCCCTTCCCCTTTGATTGAAAAGAGCATGATATCCTCCAGCGTTGCCGGATCAAGCACACAACCGTCATAAGCGTGCGGCCGTGTCGAATCATACCTTACGAGCGCCTCTACGCCAACGCCGCTCTTCCGGAAGCCGAGCACGTCGCTTTGGTTGAGGAAAGCAAAACGATCCAACCCACAGCGCAGAACGCGGTGAGAAAGCAGCAGCTCGTCTTTTGAGTTGCTCATCAGAACCCGCCCCTGATGGAGAAATGTGATATAATCCGCCACGCGCTCCAGATCGCTGGTGATGTGGGTTGAGAGCAAAATGGAATTGCGCTCATCCTGGATAAACTCCTGAAATAGGTCGAGAATCTCGTTGCGCACGATGGGGTCTAGGCCGCTGGTCGCTTCGTCAAGCAGCAGCAGGCGCGGGTGGTGCGCCATAGCCGCCGCAATGGCGAGCTTCATCTTCATGCCGCGGGAATATTCCTTGATCCGTTTTTCAGCAGGCAGCTGAAATCGCGCGCAGAGCGAATCATAGAGCCGATCATCCCAATTGGCATAAATCGGACGCATAATCGAGGGGATATCCTTTGCACGCAGCACATCGTGAAAAAAATTTTCATCGAACACTACGCCGATCTGCTCCTTAATTTTGTGCTCCTGCTTTGCCGGGTCCAAGCCGAACAGGGCGATCTCCCCGCCATCCTTTTTCAGCAGGTTCAAAAGCAACTTGAGCGTGGTGCTTTTGCCCGCGCCATTTTCTCCAATCAGGCCCATGATGCAGCCCTGCGGCAGGTTGAAGCTGACATTTTTTAGCTGAAAAGAGCCATAATCCTTGCACAAATTTGAAACGCGAATGCACTCGTTTATCATTGTGACCATTCCTTTCCGCGTGGAAGTATACCGCTGCGTTTATTCTCCATATTGCAGCCGGACGATCTCCAGAAGCTCCTCGAGCGTGATCCCGCTGCTGTGCGCGAGCTCGACCGCCTGCTGCAAATGAGCCTCTGCCTTTTTCAATTGCTCCTCCCGGATAAATTCCATATTCCTGCGCGCTACAAAGCTGCCTTTGCCGGGAAACGTTTCAATAAAGCCGTCGCGCTCCAGTTCTTCATACGCGCGCTTTGTCGTAATAACGCTGATGCGAAGCTCCTGCGCCAGCAGCCGCATGGAGGGGAGGCTGTCCCCTTGCGCGAGTTGGCCGCTGATAATCAGATTTTTAATCTGTGAAGCAATCTGGTCATAGATCGGCTTCCCACTCGCATTGCTGATGAGAATGTCCAAAGTATCGTCTCACCTCCAATATTGTATATATTGATTATATACAATATACTTGAAAAGTCAAGTCCTTTCCAAAAAAAGAAACCCCGCCTGGCGTCAGGCGGGGCCGCTATGCATGATTTCGTGGCGCGCTTAAAAGCTGCTCCGGTTGTTCGGGCTCATATTGGGGAAGGCATTCGGCGCATTATTCTGCATCATATTGCTGCCGGAGACCGGCCTTCCCTGGCTGTCGAACCGCATTGTTGGATTGCCACCATTGCGCGGCTCATAGAAGGTGATAAATTTTAACGAATATACGTCACATACAACGTAACGGCCTTCGTTGGGCTGATACAAGGTGACAAAATTTACGCCGGCGGAATAGAGCACGCCGTCACGCCGGACAATATTGTTGGTGCCGATGAGGAATTCGCAAGTGACCGGCTGGCCAATGTTTTCCTGTAGAATTGCCGCGAGCGAGTCGAGATAGTATTCGCGTCCAGTCTGCGGGTTTTCGATCTGCTCCTCCGTCAGCCCCGCCTGTGCGGCCGGGTTAAGATGGAGGTCGTTACCATTGGCAGGGGTTTGGGCAAACGTGTTGTTGTTACCGTCCATTCTAACACTCCTTTGACTGTTTTCAAGGTAATCGAGAGGTCAAGTTTGAAAATAGGCATCTGTAGGGTTATAAAAGCAGTGCTCATTGATCCTGGCGGTGAAAATGCCGACATTGCTTGGGAAATAGGTCTGACAATTTGGGGAATATGGGTTGAAAAACCAAAGCGCCTGGCCTACGTTATACAGCCGTTGGCCCGCGATCGCCCAATCCGCGATTTCATAATGGATAGCCTCCGGGCGCATATTGTAGATGTTTTGCAGATTTGGCCGTCCACCCACAAATTCCTGCACACAGGTAAACTGACCGGGCTGAAAAATAATATTCCGGATGCTGCCCTGACCGACGCGCAGATATTCCCCGCCCGGCGCGTTGACTCGGTTCATGATCACGCCGGCCACGCCGCGCATGCCCGCGTCGCCCTCGCCCCCTGCCTCACACTGGATCAGGCGGGCCAGAAGCTCGCGGTCTGAAAAAGCCATAGCATCCCTCCTCTGCACAAAAAATCTATATGCTTTTCAACCGTTGATTATGCAAAGCCTGCGATTCAGGAAGCCATGCGCTTGCCCTGTGTTGCACATTAAAATATTAATTGAATAAAGAATAAAATTTGACAAAAAATTATAAAATATTAAATCATATACATCATTATTGTAATATATATATTGACAAATTTAATATCAAGGAGGATAATCATAGAAAAAGGAGGGTTTGATGTACTGGTTCAACAAATACCGGAGTTATCTGAAAAGCCCGCAGGCCTACTATTATTTTTTGGAAAAAACAGATTTAAGCAGATTCCCCGCGCTTCAAATCGGCGCGATTGACAAACTGGAGGAGGCGGACGAAAGCGGGCTTTACCAATGGATGGAGGATTATCCGCTTTTGCTAAGGCAATATCCTTTGCAGGACTGCGCACAGGGCGCGGACGATTTCCACACGGCGCTGCGCGTGATGGATTGGCTCTCCGCGCATACCCATTATTGTGGATTACAGTTCCGTTTGATCCCCGACCGCACGCCGGCAATCCTCGCATATGGATATGACAAACCCTTCCGCAATGCGATCAACTGCCGCTTCAAAGCTATCGCCATGGCGGACTGCCTGCTGGCTCTACAGAAAAAGGCTTACCCAGTCGCCCTAATCGCGCAGAAAGAGAAGGGGAAGGATCAGCCTTGTCACCTGATGGTACAGATGTATGCACGGGAACTGGAAAAATGGGTCGTGTTCGATCCTTCCTTCCGCACCTATTTTCTGGATGAAACAGGCCGCCCGCTCGATATTTTTGAGCTACGGGAGCAATTTATGGAGGAAAAAACGCCCCGGTTCCCCGGTTATGATCTCAACGGGTCGGACGGCTTACAGGATATTTACATCCAATCGTTTGTCAAACCCGCATTGACCAATATTACCACTTGGAGCGACAACTCGATGGATCGAAGGAATGGTAAGTCTCTTCAGACCCGCAAGCCTTTTGACCGGATTCCGCCCGGATTCGGGCCGGTGATCAAAGCGCAGGCGGAGCGCTTCCAATCGCTCCATACAACTCGTTGAATTGAAGAAAGCCGCGCGCCATGGCTGTGAAGCCATGGCGCGCGGCCTTTTTATTCGATTGTTTATTTTGCAACCTCATCAAAGGCAAGCGCACGATTCAGGAGGCGTACCTCTCCGCCAGCGAGCTTCTCCGCCTTCACCGGGCCGGCGGGAAGCGTTTCATTAATCTGTTCCGCACAATAGGCAGATGCATCCAGCGCGCCGTCCAGATACAGTTTCAGCATCCCGTTTTTCTCGCGGACGGCGGCAACGCTGCGTTGTTTGCCGTCATTTACAGCCCGCGTGGAGGTGACGGACACGCCGCCGGCTGCAAAGCATAGCTTCCCATTTGCGTCAATAGAGGCTACAAACGCGCCCTCCTGCGTCACGAGCAATGCGTCTGCCTCCCGTATGGCAATCGGGAAGGTCAAAGTGAAATCTCCTCTTCCTTCCACGCCGCGTTGCGCCAATTCTTTCCCTGAAGCCGCCTGCGTGTGAAAAATCACATCGTTCGGGTAAGCCGTCACCCGTGCCGTTTCATGCACCTGATTGCCCGCACAATCTATCAAACTCACGGCTATCTCCACAGCCTCATTGGGAACAAAGGCCTCTTGGCACGATGCGAGCACCGTGTGGTAATCCGCGCAGAGCGTAAGCTCCGCCTGTACGCCGTTTAACAGCACCTTCGCCTCCCCAATGCTGACGCGCTTATCAAAACACAGGCTGACCACGCGATCAGAAATCGTTTTCGCCGTATGCAGTGCGGCAGGTTGGCGATCCGGCGCGCCGAAACGCAGAATTCGCACCTCGTGCGGGGCGAGAGTCAGCTTTACCCGACCGCCGTATTGATAGGTTTTTCCATCCGGCTTCGCTGCGTAGGGGAGCACTTGCAGGCAGACGAGATCTTTTACGCCCTCCTTAACGCCGATCAGCCGATCCAGCGTGATTTCATAATCCTGCGCAAAATTTGCCGGGTTGCGCAGGGAAACGATCCCCTCCCCGCCATCCCAAGCGGAGTAGCCGTAAACATCGCCGCCGGCAGGCGTTCTGCCGATGAGCTTCGCGTTGCGCAGAATGTGGAAATTCTCCTCCGCCCAACGGAGCAGCTCGGCACAAACCTGCCATTTCTCCTCATCCAGCATATTGTAGCTGAAATACAGCTCCCAGAAGGAGGTGCCGCGCGCCGCAAGCTGATAGAGGAATTTGCGAAACTCATCCGTGGTCGCCTGAATGGTTTTTTTGGTGCGCGGGGATTTTACCGTATTTCCATAGATTGGATCATGGTTATATAAATGCGCCAGCGGGAATTGCAGATCGCGTGTGCGAACGAAATCAAAATATCGGTCGTCGCGATAGGTCATCATCCGGTCGACGTCTGAATCCTCTCTGGAGCCGCCCTTCGATGGGATTTGGAAGGAATGGTCTCCACTGTTCTGCATCCAGATGGAATTGACCCATTGCAAAAACCACGGGCTCGGGTTGACATAACAGGTGAAATTGATCCAAAGGCTCTTCCCCTGCTCCTCGCGCTGAGCGCGCATAGCGGCGAAGATATCCGTCCAATTTTCCCACAGCTCGGTCGTAAAATACATATCGTGCTCGCCGCCGATCATGTGGCCGTGCTTCTTTTTTGGGCAGGGTCGCAGGGCGAAATCCATCCAGCTTCCAGTAATTGAGATCAAACCGCTGCATAAAATCAAGAAAGAGCTTTTTAATCTCCCTGCTGATAAACAGGAGCCGCCACGCAGATATCATTCGACTTGGGGTTTCGGAAACCCGTACCGGCCTTTTGAATATGCTTAGCGAATCTCGGCGTGTCAAGCGTATAACCTCCACGCGGGCCGAGCCATAGGCCAAAGTTAGAAGCAAATTTCTTTGCCAGCGCGGCGGAGGGATATAGTTCCTGCGGGAATTTATCATTAAAGCACCAAAAGCCTTTCGTATAGTCGTTCCAGCCGTCATCCACCACATAGGCGTCCATTGGCGCTACGCCGTGCTGCGTCAGCCCCTTCTCCATTTCGTAAAAGGAGCCGACGATATTTTCCGAGGTAATATCTAACATATGATCGTACCAGGAATTATACTGCTTGCGGAATTCTGTCTTCGTCGAGATTGTCTCGATATAGCGGAAAAAATCGCTTTGCAGCACCTCTTTGTCATCGCTGCGCGCCACACCGAGCACAGCGGGCCAGGAGAGAAATACGCCCTGTGTCTTTTTTAAGCGCGAAAATGGCTTGCCGGAGTAGTAGCGGGTGCGCGCGGTCGCATCCTCAATGCGGGTATCGGCCGCTGGAAATTCGCAGCCGAGGAACAGGCTGCCGAGATAAACCGGCTGGCCGAGTCCCATATGGAAGCCGGAGATATTGGCGGGCTTCATCTCCGGCCGGGACCAGGTTTTTTGCCCTTGCTGCACATGGAAAGACAGAAGGTCGAGCGAATCGAGCGTAAGCGAGTCCGCCTGCTGCTTCGGCACGGAAACCTCTATGTATTCGCGCAGAAAATGATCCTGCTCCTTCAAAACGGCAACCAGACGAGCCGTTACCGGCACGCCAAGCACGTTAGCCGGCTGAAAGGCGATGCACAACGCCTTCCCTCCGGATACAGTGGCATAGGAAATGGAATCTATCGTGAGGTCATCGGCAGATAGCGCGGCCCTTTTCCTTCTGGATAAAAAGCGCAGGATAAATTCCTGGGAGGCCTCCCCCGGCAGATACTCCGCCGCAGCGCCGTCCACCCGCCGGTTCAGTATGCTGCCGACCGACAGCCTACCGCCTATCGTTTGATAGGTGCGTGAAAAATGCCCGTTTCCAATGATGACGCCCTGATCCGACAGGCGCAGATAGACGCCGCCTTCCACGGATTCCTGCATAGGCGCAAAAGATTGAGAAGCTGTTGTAAACGGTTGAAAGCTCATAAAAATTATTTCATCCTTTCGCAGAAGCCAAAAATTGGTTTCTGAATGCATGCGGAAAGAAGCATTTCAGTAAAAACAACTTTTTTGCATGAAACGCTTTCCTAATTCTCGCATCCGTTAAATTTGCGTTTGGTTAAGCCGCTCTTTATTGTAGCAAAGGCGCTGGCTGTTTGCAAGAAAAAAGGTCCGTTTGGCGCATTTTTTGCTGCGCAAAACGGGCCAGGGCTAAGAGGTGCAAAATTGAGACGGTCAATCTGGTTTTGATAGGCTGCCGGGCGCTGTTTTCCCCTATCAAAAGCAGGTTTTTACAACCGCCCTTTTTTTCACAGGAGTCGGCATGCATGCAGTGCAGCTGCCGTTTCCGATTGGCATCGAGCCGCTCTTCCATGACGACGTTATGCCCCACTACCCAGCAGTACTGCTCCCGGGGCTTTGAACAATTGTATTCCATCCTCATCACCCACTTTATCCGTTTGATTCTCCTTTTTATTATATTCATCCGTTGGGCGGATAAACAATCAAGGCGGCAAAAAATATATGAATAGCCTGCGGTATATTTGTCCAATAATATTTCATAAATATAACAGGGAGGCTGATGATTCGTGGATAGTAACTTCAAGCTCACCGTTTTAGAAAAGGTGCGAAAAACGCCAGCGGAACCGACGCCGGAGGAAAAACTGATTGATGATATCAGAGAGATCTGCCGGAGGATCGATACGGCATACGCCCGCTTTGAATACGAAGAGGACGCAGATCTGGTGGAGGCCGCTATCTATGAATTGGAAGCGCTCAAGGCCCGTTACCGGTACCTGCTGCGGATTGCAAAAGAGCGGGATCTCCACGGCGCGGCGATCAAGCCCGTATGGGGCGCAAACGGAAGGATGGATACGATGGGATAGGCCTGACGGTTACTCTCTATGTGGCCGGAATTGCGGCGGCGCTCGTGATTCTAGGCGCAATGCTGCGCTCCGGCCATGCGCTTAAGGCGCTGTTAATGAGCGTTTTGCAGGGCGTTGCCGCGCTGTTTGCAGTCAACGTGCTGGGTACGCTGACAGGTGTAACGCTCGCTGTCAACTGGTGGACGCTCGGCATCAGTTCCCTCGGTGGCACGGCAGGAGTGGTGTTCCTGCTGGTTTTGAATGTAATTTTGTAACAGAACATAACAAAAGGAACGGTCATTACAGATAACGTAATGACCGTTCCGGAACATGTCAGAAAAGCAAACTGCGGATGAAAATGTGCAGATGATGCCATGTCTTCTAAAGAATAATGGGATGATAGGTGAACTAACAACATTTTTTACAATATAAAAGATGTTTTAATGAGGATTGTTTTTTTAGTATATAAAAATAAAAAACCACGTAGCTTCAAAACTCCTTGAAACTACGTGGTTTTTCCTGGTGGACGTTAACGGACTCGAACCGCTGACCCTTCGCACGTCAAGCGAATGCTCTACCAGCTGAGCTAAACGTCCATCTCTCAATCAACACAGGGCTGGACTGGCCTGTCCTCCTGAGCGCGAGATTTATTATATCGGATTGCCACAAGAAATGCAAGCCCTTTTTGAAAATTTTTCAAATTCGTTTTTCACCATGGATTTTCCAAAAAGAATGAGGAGCAGCTGCTAAACATGCCACAGCTGCTCCCGCTGATATTCATCATCGTTTCCGCCATTTTGCGTTATGCTTTTTTGCCTTGATCGTTCTGCCGGATTTCCACACGGCGGATTTTGCCATTGACCGTTTTAGGCAGCTCATCGACAAATTCGACCACACGGGGATATTTATAAGGTGCGGTTTCCTTCTTACATGATTCTGGAGCTCCTTTTTCAGCTCCTCACTTGCCGCAAAGCCGGGGCGCAGCACGATCGTTGCTTTTACAACATTGCCGCGCAGCGGATCCGGCACGCCGGTGACCGCGCATTCAAGCACCGCCGGGTGCTCCGCAAGCACGCTCTCGATCTCGAACGGCCCGATGCGGTAGCCGGAGGATTTGATCACGTCGTCTGTTCTACCGACATACCAATAGTAGCCGTCCTCATCCATCCAGGCGGTGTCGCCCGTATGATAGAGGCCGTCGTGCATGGCCTCCTTCGTGCGCTTCTCATCCCGGTAATAGCAGTCAAAAAGGCCAAGCGGCTTACCATGATCAAGCTTTACGACGATCTCTCCCGTCACGCCGGGCTGGACGGGTTGGCCATCCTCATCCACGATCATCACATCATACTGCGGGATCGGTTTGCCCATGGAGCCGGGCTTCGGCTCCATGCCCACGAGATTGGCAATCAGGAGCGTCGTTTCCGTTTGGCCAAAGCCTTCCATGAGCTTGATGCCAGTAGCCTCATACCACTTGTTAAACACATCCGGGCTCAGCGCCTCGCCCGCGATGGTGCAGTAGGTCAGCCTGCTTAAATCCCAGCTTTTCACATCCTCCTGCAAGAAAAAACGGAACATCGTGGGGGGACAGCACAGGGAGGTGACGCCATACTGCGATACCTTATCGAGAATATCTGACGCGACAAACTTTTCGAAATCATAAACGAATACGCAGCTCTCCATAAACATTTGCCCATAGAGCTTGCCCCAGACCGCCTTGCCCCAGCCGGTGTCCGCAATGGTGAAGTGGATGCCCTCCGGGTCGACGTTGTGCCAGTATTTCGCGGTGGCGAGATGGCCCAGGGCATAGGTGTAGGGGTGCAGCGCCATTTTTGGGTTGCCTGTTGTGCCGGAGGAAAAATAGAGAATCATAGGGTCGCTCGCAAGCGTTGGAACGCGCGCAAACGATTCCGGTGCTTTCTCCATCTCCGTCATAAAATCCTCCCAGCCGTCACGCTCGCCGTTGACCATGAGCTTGGTTTGCAGCGTCGGACATTCCGGCGCGGATTCGTCAAAATGCGCGGCCACGTCGCCCTGCCCGGTGCAAATGACCGCCTTGACCGAGGCGGAATTGACGCGGTAGACAATATCATGCTTGGTGAGCAAAAAAGTGGCGGGTATAATGACGGCGCCAAGCTTATGCAGCGCAAGGATAGTAAACCAGAATTGATAGTGGCGTTTGAGCACCACCATGACCATATCGCCCTTGCCGATGCCCTTGGCGCGCAGCATGTTGGCGGTTTTGTCACTGTAGCGTTTCAGGTCGCCGTAGGTGAAAACATGCTCCTCCCCGCAGGGATTGCACCAAATCATCGCCCGGCGGCCCGGCTCAGCTTCGGCGATCGCGTCCACCACGTCGTAGGCAAAATTGAAATTTTCCGGATACTTATATTGGTAGTCGACGACATTGCCCTTTTCATCGCGGGTTTCGTCCACATATCTCTCATTCACATGCAGCATTGAAAACTCCTCCATTCCAAAAATTGATTAGGATCGTTTATTTCTTTTCATCCTGCACCTTCAGGATGATTGCGAGGAACAAGCAGTCCTCGCCGCCGGTTGCAATCATGCCATGGCCATGGGAGGAGTCGTAAATCACGCTATCGCCCTCATGGAGGATTTCCGTATGGTTTTCAAACTGCGCCTTGAGCGAACCTTTGAGGATAAAGTCAAACTCCTGCCCCTCGTGGGTAGAGAGCTCGATGGGCTTCTCCTGCTCCTCCGCCTTGTAGGGCGCGGTAACGAGGAACGGCTCGCAAAATTTCCCCTTGAGATACGGGGCTAGGTGGTAATAATCAAAGCCGGAGCGGCGCTTGATTGGCAGCCCCTCGCCCTTTCGCACGACTGAATAAAAAAGCAGATGCGGGTTTTCACCCGTGAGGATTTCAATCATATCCACGCCAAATTTATCTGCGCATTTGAACAAAAAGGTGAAGGAGAAATCTGTTTCGCCATTTTCTGCCGCCTCATATTCCGCTTCGGTGCAGCCGATGGTCTCCGCCATCTCCTGTGTGGTAAAGCCCATAATCTCCCGCAGCGTGCGGATGCGCTCCGCGACCTCCGTCAGTTTCAGTTCCATGTTGACACTCACCCTTTCTGTAAAGTTGAATTATTTGTTAGCAAACAAAATCAAAAATCCCGCCCCAAGCAATCCTTGGGGCGGGATTTGATTTACAAAACCCGCGGTACCACCCAAATTCAGTATTTCCCCGGAAAAGCCGGAAAAACGCCCTTCAGGGCTCCAACAAGCCCCTGGCCTTAACGCGGCCCGACGAAGGCGCTTACTCGCCCGGAAGGCTTTCAGACCTCTGCTCAAGAGTGATTCCCGTTACCGCTGCTACCCGTTTTCACCACCCACGGGCTCTCTGAAAGCAGAAAAAATAACAGACGTCTCTGTCCATGCATTTCGAATTGGAAGACCATATAAACGATGTTGGATGCATTATAACGCCGGGAGGGGCGGTTGTCAAGCGATATAAAAAAATTTATACACTTTTCAGATATCGCCAACATTGCAATGTGAAACAGAGTTATAAAGGACTTTTTCGATCCGTGACGCTCCCACATAATCTAAATAGGGAAAAGGAATCAAAATAAATGAGATTGGTGTTCCGGGATCCGTTATAGAAGGAATCTGAACGAAAATCCTTTTGCAATCCGCCAATCTCATGTTGCAAAACAAATAGTTTGCAGAATTGATCGGTATCAAACGGTTTCTCTGAATCCCGATCAAGATAAACTCAAAATCAAAGTTTTTATTTTCTTCATATAGGGTATGAAAATCTCCGTCAAAGATCAATTCAGGATTAATATGTAACTCAACTGTACGATCTTTAGAGTTCACTGAATTCACATAAATAGGCGTAACCTGATTGTTATTTTTTTCAGCAGATTCCATTACATATGGTGTGTGCGATACTTTGCCATTACAATGCCCAGTCTGAAGGCGCAAAAAATGATAGGCATAAGGATTTCCGCTTTCGACCAAGCGAGGAAATCTAACAAAAAGCATCAGGTTACTCTGATTAGATAAATGCTTAAAAGAGAATTCTGATTCTAAACCCAGAACTTTTTCTCCAGTATTTTCCAAATCTAATGAGAACAAGTTATCCTCTATCTTTTTATTATTTTGCAAAGCAAAAAAAGAAACAGGTGCAAAGTTTTCCAGTAAACCCACTTCCATCGTGAGAGTGGTATTCGAGCTATACTGTGTTTCCAATACAATTGTTTTTTCTACTCCACTACCTACAATGTCAGCATTAAATTTTGTGAAAAGAGATAAATTGTGTTTGGAAGAAGTTCCACATGAAGACAACAAAAACACCACCTGTAAGCAGATCATTAGAACAGTCAATAGCCTTTTCATGAAAATTTAATCCATGATAATGTTTGTTAAATTCAGAATCTATTCAATTTGTTAAATCGTAATAATTATCTAAATATGATACGGCCAAGGGAACAGTTAAGGCTGCGATTCCAATTGCAAGCAAAGCTTATTACTTTGTACGTTTATGCACCAGCATCAACCCCTTGTATCAAAAGGAAATTTTGATAGGTTTTTACTTAGCGTAAAAAATTTTTTAAGGTGTGCCAGGCTATATTCCAAAACAAATTACATATTTTTTTAGATCAAGCGCGTGATTTAATAACGCCAGCAACTGGTCATAATCCGCCGCGCTATGCGACGCTTGCATCACTGAAAGAAACGGCGGAAGGGAGGTGGGCGGAATCAACGTGACACCACAAGCGTCCACCCCCATCCCCGGATGTTTTACAGAGCAAAAACAGGTGGGCAATTCTGATAGATATTTCCCCCACAGCGAGAATGTTTCTTCCGGGATCGAAACACAATGGTGCATTTCATAGATTTGCTTATAAGCTATATCCTCATCAGCATAGGAGTAGTCAAATGTTTCGTCAAAATGATCGATGTATCCGATATCGATTTGATCATTCATGAATAACCTCTTATTTCATAAAGTAGTTTTGTTTCTTGCTTATCTTCCATATGATAATATTTTTCTACCGGAACCTAATTACGTTTCGCCTTTTATCATTTATGTACTCTCTACACCAAATAGCAGCGTATAGACCTCCGACCCATCCAGCCGGTAAAAAGACGCTTTGGTCAGGGTGATCTCCCTACCGTATCGTTCGCCCAGGCCTAGAACGGAAAAAAGAAACTCACTGCTGGATATCACGCTTGTTTCCATCACGGCCTGCGTGCTTTCATCATCAGAAATGTCTCTGATGCGCAGGGTGTAACGGCAGCGGGCGATTTTCTCCTCATTCGCCGAGTAAAAAAGCATGGATTGGAGCGGCTTCCTTTCATTCTCTCCCTCCGGCGACGTGAACAACAGCGCCCCCACCGCCAGATTCTGATAGGGGCCTCCGACGGTATCCATCACCTTGGATAAGCGGTCTATCGGCCATCTGCGATAGATAAAAAGTTCCTGCGGCGCATCTGGATCGCCATGTGTCGTGACAAAGAAGTCAAGACCGGGCATAGAGTCGTTCCCAGTGCCCACCCGGCAAATTTGCAGCGCTCCGCGCCCATCCTGCGCGCTAATCTGAAGGCAGACGTTCGTGGCCTTCTCGTAGGAATCCGTCATCAGAAAAAACGCGACCGCGCCGCCCAGCACAGCAATGAGCACAACCGCCGCCAAAATCTTTACCGCAATCGTAAGCCGCTTCTGAGTTTGTCTTTTTATTTCTCGTTCTCCCCTTATCCAAATGCTATGACAACATCTTGCCACATCACGGTATCAACAAACAATCAGTCAATTTTATTAAATCATTCCAGAAGAGGAAAGTCAATCCCAGGCTACGAAAGTGATAGAAAAACACGGGCGGGATGTAGTCCGCCCGTGCCAGCCAGGGAATTCATAAGGATTCATGCAAAACGCGCTCCGTTTCACAGTTCCATCAAGATCATTTTTGTTTGACACGTTATCTTTCAGCCTTTTCTATCCCTGTCTGTGCGGGATCATTGAGCAATTTCCCCGTGTAATCAAACCTTGACCCGTGGCACGGGCAATCCCATGACAATTCCGCCGGGTTCCATTCAAGCCTGCACCCGAGATGCGGGCAGCGCACGGTGACACAATACGCGCCGCCGTCCGGCGTTTTATATACGCCCACCTTCTCCCCTTCTACCTTGACGACCGCAGCTGTGCCGTTCGGGATTGCAAAAAGAGTCTCCCGTGGGATTTCAAGCTTTTCCTTTGCAATGCTGTAAACCGTCTGCGCGCCATCGATCAGCAGCTTTGGCGTGCTGACGAAAGGATGGAACCGTTGTGGGGAAAAAACGGGCGCGTCCCCGTTCTCCCGCCCGCAGATAAAGTCCGTCAGAATTTCCGCGGCAGCCATGGAGGAGGTCATCCCCCATTTCTGAAAGCCGGTTGCTACATAAACCCCCGGCCATTTTTCACTGAGCAGGCCAATATAAGGGATTTGATCATGCGGCATGCAGTCCTGCGCCGCCCAACGGTATACGGCCTTGCAGGCTGGATAAAACACCTTTGCACTCTGCATCAGCTGCTCAAAATTGCCGCCCTCTCTATTTTTGCCCGTGCGTGTTCCCGCCCCGCCAAAGAGTAAGAGGCCCTCCGCGTCGCGGAAGGAGAGGCTGTTTTTCTCCTCGCCAATATACATCCCGCCGACAGGCGCGGCGTTTTCAAGCGCCAGCACGTAGGAGCGCTCCTGATGCATGCGAAAGAAGAAAAAACCGGGTACGTTGACGATTGGGAAATGCGTTGCGAGCACCACCGCCTTTGCGTGGATCACACCACCGGGAGTGAGCACCTCTCCCGGGCCGATTGCCGTGGCCATGGTGTGCTCGTAAATTTCCATATCTTGAACAAGTGCAGCGAGAAATTGGAGCGGATGGAACTGCGCCTGCTTTGCAAACCGCACGGCATTGGTCACCGGAAACGGCAGGTCCGTTTTGACCACCAGCGAGGCGGGAATGCCCAGAGACTGCGCGGCAGCAGCCTCCCGCTGCGTTTTTGTCCCGCCCGACGTGCTGTAAACATAGGCGTCCATTTCCTGCATGGCACACTGAGCGCCAATCTCCGCTGCCATCTCCCAGAAGCGGTCAATTGCCCGTTGGTTTGCATGGGCGTATTGCCGCGCGCGCTCATGGCCAAAACGGCGGATGAGTTTATCATAAATAAGACCGTGCTGCGAAGTGATCTTCGCCGTTGTGCCCGCTGTTACGCCGGATGCGATGCTTTCCCGCTCGATCACCGCCGTATCCAACCCGGCCTGCCGGAGACGTGCCGCTGTCAAAAGGCCTGCCATTCCACCGCCAACCACAACGGCATCCTTTTTTAAATCTCCCACAAGGGTTGGAAAATGAGGCATTTCACTTGTCGCTTGCCAAATCGAATCCATTCCTATCAGCCTGCCTTTTTTCAATCGTTAGCAGGATATAGTATGCTCCGACGGAGAGAAATCATCCAAAAAAGCCCCATATGCCGCAGAATTCCCGCAGCACATGGGGTTTACTCTCAATTTTTTATGGCTTTTTCAACGTAATGGAATGCAGGCCATAATACCGCGCCTTTGAGGTGTTGGCCCAATGCTGCGGATTTGGCTCCACATCGGCCAGGCCATAGTATGGGGAATACATATTCTTTTTCACTCGGACGTCTCTGAGCGCCACATCAAAGCGCCCCGCGGCCTTCTCCTGCTCAATATAGGCCTCTCGCTCCTGAATCTGCCGGTATGCTTGCGCATTATCCAAATACGTTTCGCCATACATCACGGCCGCGCCCACCATGCAGCTCACAAAAACAAGCGTTTGGATCACCCGCGGCGCTGTTTGATCCAGGCGAATTCCGGCGTACAGCGTCCCTGTAGCGACAATTGCGCATGCAACCGATCCAAATGTCGCCCGGGCTGGAAAATACGGCACAAACAGCATAGCATAAACCCCTGCCAGCGCGCCAAGCAGATAGATCCCGCTGAGCAGCATCCTCTGGCGCTTTTCCCGCTTGCCCTCCGGGCCAAAGAAATGCAGCAGGGCAAGGCACACAGGCTAAAGGGCAACACGGGGAGCAGGTAATAAAAAAGCTTGCGGTTGCAAACGGTAATGCCATTCCAAAGCCTCTGGAACGCCGTGACAGGCACGCCAAGGTTATTTTCGAGGCGCACATGGTTGCCCGGCGCGGCAATCATCACAGCAAAGCCCACGGCGGCGCCCGCCAGCATGCCAACCGCCCACCGGGGGATTCGCCCCTTGTTGGCCCGGTTATAAAGCAAAACAGCCCCACGATCACGAGAAAAGCCGCGCCGGAGTTTTCATTGGTCCAGCCGGCGATCACCCCAGCCGGGATAGAAAGCAGCAGCCACCACCAGCTGCCGGCCGCCGGCCGGGCCGCCTGCACATGCAGCCTCAACGGCAGCAATGCGGCCAACCGCAGGATCGAGCCCCACATATAATTTGCGCTCCCGTCTACCCACAGCATGGTCTGCCCATATACCGGGATAAAAAACCACACCATGAGATGCACGCCGAAATATAACGCCGGGCTATGCCGCCCCGTGCCCTTGCAGTGCCAGTAGATCAGCCCTGTGAAGAGAAGATACCCCACCGTATTGACCACATTGAACACAGGCTTCCCCCACAATAGGAACAGCTGCGTCAAGGAATGTAAAATCAGCCGCCCATTCATTGTGTGATAATGGGCGCGCATGGATTCAATGATATCAAAGATATGCTCCACCCGTTGATTTGCCGTGCCAAAGATAAAGCGATAGTTATAATCATCGGCAATCAGCGCCGTTTGCAAGTTAAATGCATAAAAAAAGGCCGCGCAGACAGCGGCAATCACAACAAAAATAGTAATCCGAAGCCAGCGCCTCGCCTCATATGTAAACCGCATGCGATACATAAAGCCCTGCGGCTCACACCGCTGCGCAGCGGCTGCGGCTGGTATCCGCTCCTTTACCTGCATAAATGCCGGCACACTCCTTCCCTCTCCAATACGGGATGTTCCTATTTTACCCAAGCGGCCTACAAAAGTCAACGTTTTTTACGGAACGTGAAAAACGCCCACGCAGCCTCTAAAACTGCCTACGAAACATGGTATCCTCCTGCGTCAGGCTTTCCACGCTTTCGTAGCCCAGGCGGTGCAGGAGTTCCATCACATAGGGATTATCAACCGGCGTGCGCACAGGCGCTGCCTCGCCATAATGCGCCACGTGGAGCGCGCCCTCCCCCCGCGGAATCAGCCGTTTGGGGCCGCCTACGCAGCCGCCCACACAGCCCATGCCTTCCAAAAATTGCCTTGAATATCCCCCTGCATCAATTCATTGAGCATCTGTTTGCAGGCGGGCACGCCATCCGCCTGACGGGCTCTCAGTGGAATATGCCTGCCGGGGCGCAGCCGTTCCGAGCGTGGTCTTGACCGCTTCACTCACGCCGCCAGTGTGTGCATAGATACGCCCTGCGCGGGAGGAATGATCGCGTAAATCCTCTTTCATATTTTCCGGATCAACGCCGGCAAAATCAAACACATCCTGTATTTCCTGGAAGGTGAGCACAAAATCAACCGCGTCTGCGATATCGGCCTCCCGCGCCTCCGCCTTTTTTGCAACACATGGGCCGATAAAAACCGTGACGGCACCGGGGACAAGCTGCTTCACCGCGCGTCCACAGGCGATCATTGGGGAGACGGATGCCGGGATATGCGGCGTGAGGCTCCCATATACCTTGCGGATCATGGCAATCCAGATCGGGCAGCAGCAGCTCGTCAGGAGGAAATCCTCCTCCGAACGCACCAACTCGTCAAAATCAAGCGCCTCCTTCAGCGTGAGGATATCAGCAAACAGCGCCACCTCCACCATGCCCGCGAAGCCCAGCGCCTTAAATGCAGAACGCAGCCTGCCCGGCGTGACCCGCTCGCTGAACTGGCTGACGAAGGCAGGAGCAATGAGCGCGTAGACCGGCGCATCCTGCTTGGCAACAACGTCCAGCACGGGCAGAATATCCTTGCTCTGCGTGAGCTTCTGCGCTTTGCAGGCGTCTACGCACAGGCCGCACCCTGTGCAGGCCTGCTGGTCGATTTCAATATTGCCATTTTCATCTCGGCGGATGGCATGAAACGGGCAAGCGCCCTGGCAGGCGGATTCCCCCTCCCCGCAGTCGCAGGGGGCGAGCCGCCAGATCGGGGCGTAGCGCTTTGGGTTAAGCAGGCAGTCAAGCTGGTGCGGGTCAAAATCAAGCTTTTCCACCTCGCGCAGCGCCGCCTCATGCCCGCCCGCAAGCGCGCCGCGCGCAAGCTTTTCATAAAGGGCATAGAAGGTTTCCATAACAATCATTCATCCTTTCACGGAGGCCTTCCCCTATCCGGTTTCTCCTGCCGAACAGGATAAGCGCCGCAGGAAAACACCATTTTCCACACGATTCTCCACTTTTCAAAACCGGCATGCAGCCTTTTGCGCTTAGTATGCGCCGCTTGCCTCATACGATTCGATTTTCCAGGAAAAACAGCAAAAGCGGAAAGATCACTGCCCCGACCCAGGCGATTACAACATCGTCCACCGGATAATCCGGCGCGCCCCGCCCCGTTCGCTTCTCCCGGCGTACGGCGGCCAGGCTTTTCACAAATGAGATAAAAAAATGAAAAATGCCGGGAGCAGCAGGTAAACCGCATAGATGAACGGAACGCCAATATAACCGTACCAGGATGGCAACCTGCTCACGCCAAAGCCAAAAAAAGCGGCGATACAGAGCCAATAAACCCACCGCGCGCTCAGACGCAGATTGTAAAACATCTCTCGTTCCTCCTCCTTTCAGCTCGGCAAAGAAAACCAAAAATATACGCCGCCGCTCTTGTTATATACGCCATAACGCGCTCTGTGCTGATCTAGAACCGCTTTTACAATGGCAAGGCCCATGCCGCTGCCCCCGTTTTCACGGGTACGGGATTCTTCCGCTCGATAAAACGCGTCCCACAGATATGGCAGATCCCGTTCGGCAACCGGCGGTCCCTCATTGAATACCTCAACCACAACGCGGCGCTTTTCTGAAAATGCCCGCAGCTTGACCGCTTTGCCGGGCGGCGCGTATTTCACCGCGTTGGAAATCAGGTTCCGCAAAACCAGGGCCATCCCCTTTTCATCCGCCGTCACATAGAGGAATTCTGGAACCTCCAGATAAAGAGTGAGCTGCTTTTTTTCGATGCCGGGCTGGAAATCCGCAAGCTGCTCGCAGATGAGTGCGTCAATGGCAAAGCAAACGGGGCGCACCGGCAGATGCCGCGTGTCAATCCGGGAAAATGAGAGGATCTGCAGCACCATCGCATCCATGCGCTCCGTCTCGCCGACGATCCCGGCGAGATAAGCCGGGTGCTTTTCCGGGGCAATCCCCTCCTGCATCAGCTCGCTGTAGCCCCGGATAACGCCCAGCGGCGTTTTCATCTCGTGGGCAAGCGCGTTCGTAAAATCCCGCTGGCGCTGGGAGGCGCGGCTCTGCGTTAGATAAACGGCCTGGAACTTGCGCGTGAGCAGCGCAATAAAAATGCAGAGATAAAAGAAAAACAGCACCGCGAGATAGACGCCGTAATCACTCAGCGCGTCATACAGCGGGTAATTCACCAGATTGACGGAAAGGTAAAGGGCGGGTCCTCCGTTCTCCGCCGGACGGACGCAGCTAAGCAGGCTGTATGCGTTTTTCACCGCATTATTGCTCCAGCTAAAGCCGTTCACCGCAAAATCCGTAAGCTTGCCCGTGCGATACTTCTGATCCTCTGACCGCGCCATCCGGGCAGCTTCCCGAAAGGCGCGCATGATGTGCCGCTGTTTACCGCCCGATTCGTTTTGCACCGCATAGGAATCCTGATTCCCCACAAATTCAAACCGCAGATCACCATTTAAAACGATTTGTTCTGCCTGCTCCAGCTGGTCCGGAAGAGAAAAGGCGATGGTTTTCGTATCCGCAACGTTTTCTTTCTTCAGCGTTTTCCAATTCATTTTATTCTGATACATTTTCCATACAATCTGGGTTGGATAAACCACATTGCCCTTCCGATAACCCGTAACGGAAACAAGACGGCCTTGATGCAATGCCTGCGTCAAGGCAGCGCGTTCTTTCTCCGCCGCATCGTCGAGCGCCACATAAAGCTGGGCGTCCACCGTTGGAAAATTTGAATCCATAGACCAAAGGCTTAGGTAGTTTCCGCTTACCGCCCGGATGTGATCCACATCCTCCTCATATAGGATCAAGCTTAGAAATGTCCCTTCCTGCGCAAACTGCCGCACATATTCCTGCAACAGCTCAAGATCGTTCGGGCTATAGGCCTCCGCATCATGCTGCTGGTAATATGTGGTTTGCGCCAGCCGATTAGCTATCAATACGCTGATTGACAGCGGGTCGGTTCCATACTCGTTGCTTCCCGCTTTGCCTACCACCAGCATCGTGCCAGACGTGAAAAACAGCAGCAGCAGCACCAGCGCCGACCTGCGCGTTTCTCGCCAAAACTGCCGGTCCATATGCATCCCTCCTTCGCAAAACAGCAGATGAGGCTTACCCCTCCGGTTCCTCCGGCTCGAAGCGGTAGCCCGTTTTGATCACCGTGCGGATCTCTCCGGCTCGTCGGCCGAGTGCCTTACGCAGTTTTTTGATATGAGTGTCCACGGTGCGGATATCGCCGTCATAGGCATAGCCCCATACCCTGCGCAGCAATTGCTCGCGCGAAAGCACCATTCCCCTGTGCTCCATCAAACACACCAGTAGCTCGTATTCCTTCGGTGTAAGGGAAATCGGGGTTTCATCCACCGATACCTCTCGGCGCAGGTCGTCCACCTGAATCCCGCCCATTTCCAGCATGCGCGCGGTCAGGCCCCTCCCCTTGGCCCGCTTGATAAGCGCCAGCGCCTTCGCGTGGAGCACGGGGAGCGAAAACGGCTTCGTGACATAATCATCCCCGCCGAACCCGTAGCCGAGCAGCTCGTTTTCCTCTCCGCTGCGCGCGGTCAGGAAAATGACTGGCACGGGATTCTCCCGCCGCAATGCACGGCAGACGGTCAGGCCGTCGAGCTTTGGCATCATAATATCGAGAAACACGATATCAAACGCCTGCTCCTCCAGCTTAGCCAGCGCCTCCTCCCCATCCCGGCAGGTGGTCACATCAAAATCCTTCGCCGTAAAGTAATCCCACAGCATCATTCTCAGCTGTGGCTCATCCTCTGCGGCCAGCAAACGGTAGCGCATCGTCTGCTCCTCCTTCTATTCCTGATGAGGATATTGTAATTCCCCTATATGTATTCTTTGTGTCTTTCCATCGGGTAATATGAAACGCGCCCAATTTAGCACTCGTTATAATCGAGTGCTAATGTTTACACTTCCGTCATAAATGATATCTATTTTTTTCATAAATACCGGGTATGCTAAAATCATTGATCCGGGGAAAACCGGATGGAAGCAGAACATAAACAAAGCAACCTAAAATACGGATAGAATCTGAAAGAAATGGAGCGATCGGCTATGTTTGAATTAATTCCCCTGACCCGCAGCGAGCGGAATATGCTTAAAGAGTTTGACCGTGATTTTTACCGGATGGAAAAAGATTTTCGCCGGGAGGAAAAAGAAATTGCCTCCATGCGCACCGATATCGTTGAAAAAGAAGATTGCTTTCTTTTGCAGGCGGAGCTGCCCGGCTTTTGCAAGGAAGAAATTTCTATCGACATCGAGGACGGCTGCCTAACCATCCGCGCCGTGCATAACGACGCGGAAGAAAAAACGAAACACCCATTCATCCGCAGGGAACGCCACTCCGGCGCGTATGAGCGCAGCTTCGACCTCACCGGCATCGAAGAGGATGCAATCACCGCCTCTTACCGCCACGGTATTTTGGGGCTGACGCTGCCGAAGCGCGGCACCAAAAAGCCCGAGAGCCGGCGCATTGACATCGGCTAAAACAAGCGGAGCTGCGAAGGGAAGGACCTGGCTGCTCCGCTTTTTTAAAACGCCGCTGAAAAAGGCAAAACCGCTTGAACAGATCAATTCAGGCTGTCCGCAGAGAAGGGAAGGTTATGACAATGAACGCACAAAAATTTACACAGAAATCTTTGGAGGCCATCGGGCTAGCCCAAGATACTGCCATTGAGTATCAAAATATGCAGGTGGAGCAGCAGCACCTGCTCTACGCCCTGCTAACCCAGGAGCAGGGGCTCATCCATGAGCTGCTCGTCAAGATGAAGGTGGATACGCAGGCCATGCTGTCGGATCTCACCTTCCAGCTCGCCAACATCCCCAAGGTAACGGGCACGGGCCGGGAGGCTGACAAAATTTATGTGGCGCAGGATGTGGATCAGGCGTTGAACTCGGCTGAAAAAATTGCCGCCAATATGAAGGATGAATTCGTCTCTGTTGAGCACCTCTTTCTCTCCCTGCTCGACAACGCCAACGATAAATTGAAGCAGCTTTTCAAAGACTATCATATCACAAAGGACACCTTTTTGAAAATTCTGATGGGGGTGCGCGGCGCCACACGTGTAACGACCAACACGCCGGAAGATACCTATGACGCGCTGAAAAAATACGGCGACGACCTTGTCGAGCGCGCGCGCAGCAAAAAGCTTGACCCGGTCATTGGCCGGGATGAAGAAATTCGCAACGTCATCCGCATCCTCTCCCGTAAAACAAAGAACAACCCCGTGCTCATCGGCGAGCCAGGCGTGGGCAAAACGGCGATCGCAGAAGGGCTTGCCCAGCGAATTGTGCGCGGCGACGTACCGCACAGCTTGCAGGATAAGACGATCTTCTCCCTCGATATGGGCGCTCTGATCGCAGGCGCGAAATACCGCGGCGAATTTGAGGAGCGGTTGAAAGCAGTGCTCAACGAAGTAAAAAAGAGCGATGGCAAAATCATCCTCTTCATTGACGAACTGCATACGATCGTGGGGGCAGGCAAAACGGAAGGCTCCATGGACGCGGGCAACCTTTTAAAGCCCATGCTTGCACGAGGCGAGCTGCACTGCATCGGCGCAACGACGCTCAACGAATACCATCAGTATATTGAGAAAGATCCTGCGCTGGAGCGCCGCTTCCAGCCCGTAATGGTCGACGAGCCGACGGTGGAGGATACCATCGCCATCCTGCGCGGCCTGAAGGAACGCTTTGAGGTGTTCCACGGCGTCAAAATTCAGGATCAGGCGCTCATCGCCGCCGCAACGCTTTCCAATCGCTATATCACGGATCGATTCCTACCCGATAAAGCCATCGATCTCGTTGACGAAGCCTGCGCTATGATCCGCACGGAGATCGACTCCATGCCCATGGAGCTCGATGTGATTCAGCGCAAGATCATTCAACTTGAAATTGAAGAGGCAGCGCTGAAAAAGGAGAAGGATGCACTTTCACTTGAGCATCTCTCTGAAATTCGTAAAGAGCTTGCGGAGATGCGCGAGCATTTCAACTCGCTCAAGGCGAAATGGGATAATGAAAAAGCCTCCATCGGCAAGGTACAGAAGCTGCGCGAGCAGCTCGAACAGCTCAACGCCGATATTGAGCGGGCAGAGCAGGCCTATGATCTCAACAAGGCCGCGGAGCTCAAATACGGCAAGCTGCCGGACCTGCAAAGGAAGCTGGTGGAAGAGGAAAAACACACGCAGGAGAAAGAGCAGAGAAACAGCTTGCTGCGCGATAAGGTGACCGAAGAAGAGATTGCCCGCATCGTCGAGCGTTGGACGGGCATCCCCGTCTCCCGCCTGATGGAGGGCGAGCGCGAGAAGCTGCTGCACTTGGAGGATATCCTCCACGAGCGCGTGATTGGCCAGAATGAAGCCGTCACCAAAGTGACGGAAGCCATCATCCGCTCCCGCGCCGGCATTCAGGACCCCAACCGGCCGATCGGCTCCTTTTTGTTCCTTGGCCCGACGGGCGTGGGCAAAACAGAGCTTGCAAAGGCGCTGGCGGAATGCCTGTTTGACGACGAGCATAACATTGTGCGCATTGATATGACGGAGTATATGGAGAAGTTTTCCGTCTCCCGCTTGATCGGAGCGCCGCCCGGATATGTGGGCTATGAGGAAGGCGGCCAGCTTACCGAGGCCGTCCGCCGCAAGCCCTACAGCGTGCTCCTATTTGATGAGATCGAGAAGGCGCATCCGGATGTGTTCAACATTCTCTTGCAGGTGCTCGACGACGGGCGCATCACGGACTCCCAGGGCCGCACAGTGGATTTCAAGAATACGATTATCATCCTCACCTCCAACCTGGGGTCCCAGTACCTGCTGGACGGCATCGATAAGAAGGGCGACATCACCGCCGAGGCGAAAAATGCCGTCAACGATCTGCTGCACCACTCCTTCCGGCCCAGAGTTCCTCAACCGGCTGGACGAGATTGTGTTCTACAAGCCCCTCACCAAGGACAACATCACCCACATCATCGATCTGCTGGTGGCCGAGCTCAACCGCCGCCTGGAGGATAAGCAGCTCAAGGTGGCCCTCACCCCGGCGGCCAAGCAGCACATCATCGACAGCGCCTACGACCCGGCCTTCGGCGCCCGTCCCCTGCGCCGCTTCGTGCAGCACAGTGTGGAGACCCTCATCAGCCGGAAGATCATCGCCGACGAGGTGCAGGGCGGCGACACCCTCACCGTGGACTGCCGGGATGGCGAGCTGACGGTGGAAAGCAAGAGCGTCTTCACCGGCGAGGTGGTCAATCCGTAAACAGACAGCCCCGGCCGCATTGCGGCCGGGGCTGTTTCGTTCCCTTTCGTCGGCTAGACCGCCCGCCCGGCGGTCAGCATCTCCTTACAGGCCCGAATGTCCGCCTCGCCCAGCGGGGTGAAGCGGCCCAGGGCGGAGGCGTAGTAGGCCACCTGGGCCGCCTCCTCCACATAGGCGGCGGCGTTCATGGCCGCGGGCAGGTCCCGGCCGCAGCAGAGGCTGCCGTGATTGCGCAGCAGCACGGCCAGCCCGTCCGTCCCCAGGGCGGCGGTCACTGAGGCGGCCAGCGCCCGGGAGCCGGGCACCGCGAAGGGCACCACCCGGATGGGGGCGAACTCCGCCTGGGGCGGCGTGGAGGGGGGGCAGCTCATCCACCGCCATGGCCATCACGGTGCAGAACAGGGCGTGGTTATGCACCACCGCCCCCACGTCGGGGCGGGCGCGGTAAACCGCCGTGTGCATGGGGGTCTCAGAGGAGGGCGCGTAGGGCCCATCCACCCACTCCCCTCCAGGGTGACAATGGCGATGTCTCCCGGCTCCATAGTGTCATAGGGCCGCCCGCTGGGGGTGATGGCGGCCACCCCCGCCTCCCGGTCCCGCACGGAGATATTGCCTGATGTCCCGTGGATCAGCCCCTGAGCGCTGGCCTGCCGGATGGCGGTGAGCACCTGCCGCCGGATGTCCTCATACTTCATGAAAGCGTCCCCTTCTCTCTGTGGTATCTGCCCTATTATAGCACAAAAAACGGTCTGAGTCATCTGACTCAGACCGTTTGCGCCTGCATATGGGAAAGGCGGACCGCCCGGCGGGCCTGGAGCTCCCGGACCGCCGGCTCCTCCAGCATCAGCCGTTTCCCATTTTCCAGGGCCACCACCCGGCCTCCACCCGGGAGACCTTGTCGGTGTTCAAAATCAGGCCGCCCGGGCAGATCAGAAACTGGGGCTCGCCGTCCAGCAGCAGGGCCATGGCCTGAAAGCCCAGCCGGGCCCGGACGCGGTCGTAGGCGGTGTAGAGCAGCAGGGTCTGCTTCTGCGCCTGAATGTAGTGGATATCATCGGTACGGAGCGGGTGCTTAATGGGCAGAATGGCATCCCGCGCGTGGCGGGGAGCCAGCGCGAAATAGTCCGTCATGACGGTGTTCATGCCGCTCACCCGCCGCCACTCCACGGCGCCGAAGGTGTCGGCCGCGGTCAGCACCTTGGCCCGCAGGGCCTGTCCCTCCTCCAGATAGGCCCAGAGGGTCTCCCCCTCTCCGCGGATGCGCCGCAGCTCCTCCGCCGCCCTCCACTGGCGCTCGCCGCCGCGGAGGCAGACTAATTGATATCCACCGCTCTGCGCCGCCATGGCGAACTCCTCCAGGCAGTCGAAGCAGTCGGTCACCACGGCGACCTTCCAGCGCACCGCATAGGAAAACATCTGCTCCCGGAGCTGCTGCCGGTCCTTCTCCTGTGGTGCGATCAAGGCAATTCTGATGATGTTCACCCTCTCTCTGCGCCGCAGAAAGCCCCCCTGAACCAATCCGGGTCAAGGTTCAGGGGGGCTTTTGAGCGATTAGTCTACGCCGCCGATCAGGCCGAGGGCCTCGGCGATATCCAGGTTGACGCCCAGAACGTTCACCGTCTCCTCACCGAAGATGCCCAGCACCTTGCCGGTGGTGTTGTCCGCCACGAACTGCTCCAACTGCTCCTCGGTCAGGCCCGTGTTCTCCGCCAACTGCGGAATCTGCACAGCCGCAGAGGCAGGGCTGATGTGGGGATCCAGGCCGGAACCGGAGGCCGTCACCAGGTCGGTGGGGATGTCCTCCACCGTCAGGTCGGGATGCTCCGCCAGGAATTCGTCGATGTCGCCCTGCACGCGCTCCGCCAGAGCGGGGTTGGACGCGCCGTAGTTGTTGGAGCCGGAGGCCACGCCGGCGTACTCGCTGCCGTCGTTGTAGAACTTGTTGCCCTCCTCATCCACCGTATAGGTGTTGTACTGGTAAGCGGAGGGGCGGCAGCGCATGAAGCGGGGGTCAGTGAAGTCCTGGCCCACGTTCTTGGCGCCCACGGCCTGGCCGTCCACATAGATGATGCTGCCGTTGGCCTGGCTGGGGAAGAGCGCCTGGCTCATAAGCGTCATGACAACAGGGTAGATCAGGCCGCAGATCAGCAGCAGTACCAGGGTCACCAGAACCGGCGCTCTGAGAGATTTGATCACTTTCATGTTCGGTTTCCTCCTGTTACATTGCCATGCCGAGGCCGAGCATCGTCAGCAGGGGCGCGATGATCAGGTCGATCACTTTGATGCCGATGAAGGGGACGATGACGCCGCCCAGGCCGTAGATGAGCATGTTGCGGGTCAGCATCTTGCTGGCGCTCATGGGCTTGTACTTGACGCCGCGCATGGCCAGCGGGATCAGGCAGGGGATGATGATGGCGTTGAAGATCAGAGCGGACAGAATGGCACTGGTGGGAGAGGCCAGCTTCATGATGTTCAGCACCTGCATCTGGGGAATCACCATCATAAACATGGCCGGGATAATGGCGAAATACTTTGCCACGTCATTTGCAATACTAAAAGTAGTCAGAGAACCTCTGGTAATCAAAAGCTGCTTTCCGATCTCTACTACCTCAAGGATCTTTGTAGGGTCGGAATCCAGATCAACCATATTAGCAGCCTCTTTTGCCGCGGCCGTACCGGAATTCATTGCCAGCCCCACATCCGCCTGAGCCAGAGCCGGAGCATCATTCGTTCCGTCGCCGGTCATTGCCACGATCTTTCCCTCTGCCTGCTCTTTTTTAATGGCGTCGATCTTATCCTCCGGCTTACACTCTGCGATAAAGCCGTCTACGCCTGCCTCCTTCGCAATGGTAGCTGCTGTCAGAGGATTATCACCGGTACACATGATGGTCTTGATTCCGATCTGGCGCAGGCGCTCAAAGCGTTCCGTCAGTCCGGGCTTTACGGTATCCTTTAAGTAAATCACACCATAAATCACATTTCCGGCGCAAACCACTAAGGGAGTACCGCCCAGCTTGGAAATTCCTGTTACAATTTCTTCCAGATCCTGAGGGATGGTTCCCTTTAATTCCCTTACTCTGGCCTTGATGGCCTCGGAGGCGCCCTTTCTTACCTCCATACCGTTTGAAAGATTAACGCCGCTCATCTTGGTCTGAGCCGTAAACTCCACAAATTCCATCTGACCGGCTGCTGAAGGGTCGATCCTGGTTCCCATGGTATTTCCCAGTTCTACCACCGATTTTCCTTCCGGAGTGGTATCCTTTAAAGAGGTCATCACCGCATAATCAATCAGGTCTTCCTTTAAAACACCCTTTACCGGATAAAACTCCGCAGCCAGACGGTTTCCGTATGTAATGGTTCCCGTCTTATCAAGGATCATGGTATCTACGTCTCCGCAGGCCTCTACGGCCTTACCGCTCATGGCAATTACATTAAACCGGGTCACACGGTCCATTCCCGCAATACCGATAGCAGAAAGAAGGCCGCCGATAGTAGTTGGGATCAGACATACCAGAAGGGCAATCAGGGTTGAAATGGGAATCCGGGTCTGAGAATAATCTGCAAAGCAGTGCAGCGTCACTACCACAATAAGGAAAATAATGGTTAAGCTTACAAGAAGGGTATTTAAAGCGATCTCATTGGGCGTCTTCTGTCTGGACGCGCCTTCTACAAGTGAAATCATCTTATCTAAGAAGGACTGGCCTGGTTCTGAGGTAATCCGGATCTTTAACCAGTCTGATACCACCGTGGTTCCGCCTGTGACAGAAGAAAAATCACCGCCTGCCTCTCTTGTTACAGGGGCAGATTCACCGGTAATAGCCGATTCATCCACAGAAGCAATTCCTTCAATCACCTCTCCGTCATTGGGGATCAGCTCCCCTGCTTCTACTAATACTACGTCTCCCTTCTTTAACTGGGAAGCCGGGATCACCGTTTCATTCCCTGCTTTATCCAGAATCCGGGCCGTGGTATCCTTTTTCGTCTTTTTTAACGTCTCTGCCTGAGCTTTTCCACGGCCCTCTGCAACCGATTCTGCAAAGTTTGCAAACAGGATTGTCACAAACAGGATCAGCGTTACGATCGTATTGTAAATCCGAAGCTCACCGCCATCTCCAAACATAGAAGGAAAAATGCTTAACAGCAGGGTAATGAAAAATCCGACCTCCACCACAAACATCACCGGATTCTTTATCATATATCTGGGATCCAGCTTCTGAAAGGCTCCTTTAACGGAGCTTTTCAGAATATCCTTTGTAATAAATTCAGTATGTTTCTCTCTTGCCATAGAAATTCCTTTCTACCTGTTTCCCTGCCTACATGGGGTACCACAGGATCAGATGCTCTGCGATTGGTCCCAGAGCCAGAGCCGGGAAGAAGGTCAGAGCCGCAAAAATATATACGATAAACACAAGAATCAGCATAAAGAGCACATTGTCCGTGCGCAGCGTACCCACGCTTTCATTCATGCGGCGCTTTGCAAGAAGGCTTCCTGCAATGGCGATCTGGGCAATAATAGGAATATAGCGCCCTAAAAACATTACAATGCCGGTTGTCATATTCCAGAATCCCGTATTGTCCGCCAGCCCCTCAAAGCCGGAGCCGTTGTTTGCCGCTGAAGAGGCAAATTCATAGAGCACCTGGCTTAAGCCGTGAAAGCCCGGATTGGTGATTCCTGCAAGTCCCGCCTGGTTTACCACTGCCAGAGCGGAAAAGCCCAGGATTAAAAGAGGATGAAGGATCAGTACGATCACGATCAGCTTCATTTCCCTGCCTTCAATCTTCTTTCCCAGATATTCCGGCGTACGGCCGATCATAAGTCCGCAGAGGAAAACTGCCAGGATCGCATACATGATCATGTTCATAAATCCGACGCCCTTGCCGCCGAATACGCAGTTAAGCATCATGTGCAGCAGCGGCACCATACCGCCTAAGGGAGTGAGGGAATCATGCATATTGTTGACCGTACCGGTGGTAAAGGAGGTGGTAACGGTGGTAAAGAGCGCCGACTGGCTGATTCCAAACCGTACCTCTTTGCCTTCCATATTTCCCATGGCCATGACTTAAACCTGCCTGCTCCAGAACCGGATTTCCGGCCTTTTCAGCAAAAAAGCAGATCATAAGCCCCACTAAAAACAGAATTGCCATAGCTCCGAATACAGGGCCTGCCTGACGGCCGAATATGGGACGGGTGCCCTTCTTTTCTGCCTGCGCATTTTTTATTCTTATCATGGAACATACGTCCAAAGACGGTCACGCAGGCTCCGGGCAGAATTGCCATTGCATACATTTCTACCATATTGGAAAGAATGGTCGGGTTCTCCAGAGGAGTCGATGAATTGGCCCCCCAAAAAGCCGCCTCCGTTGGTTCCCAGATGCTTAATGGCAACCAGCGCTGCCATCGGTCCCATGGCGATATCCTGATTTTTTCCCTCTAACGTCTGCACCGTCAGATTGGCTGTATAATTTTCCGGTGTTCCCTGGCTTACAAGGATCAGTGCGATCACAATGGAAATGGGGATCAGCACACGGGTCATGATACGGATCATATCCTCATAGAAGTTTCCCATATCCTTTCCCGTTCCGGTTATTCCGCGGATAAAGGCCATGCAGGCCGCATATCCCGTGGCCGCCGAGGTAAACATCATAAAAATGATTACCAGCGTCTGGCTTAAATAGGAAAGACCCGACTCTCCGGCATAGTGCTGAAGGTTTGTATTTGTCATAAAGCTGATGATCGTATTAAAGGCAAGAGTCGGTTCCATGGCTCCTGTCCCATTGGGATTTAAAAACAAACTTCCCTGAAGACGCAGGATCAAATATCCCGCAAAGATCATTACCGCATTGGTTGTCAGCAGACTTACCGCATACTGTTTCCAGTTCATGCCCTGTCTGTCAATTTTACAGATTCTGTAAATTCCGTTATCGATCCTGTCAAATACAGGATCCGCAAATGTTTTCCGGCCTGTGGTTATGTGATACAGGTACGTTCCCATGGGAATCACCAGAACCATATAGATCACAAGCGCCACCATAATCTGCAGCATCGCTTTTCTTCCTCCTGTCTTTCATTTGGCGTATCCGAAAGGAAACCGCGCCTAGAGTTTTTCTGGGTATACTAGAGCATACACCAGATATCCGGCAAGTCCTGCCAGGACAAGTCCTAAAAAAATCATTCCCGCCATATCCATTTCCTCCTTATTACCTGCATTCTCATTTGATCAAACCATTCCGCTTACTGGTTCCTTTTTTCCGGTTCCCTCTGTCTGGTCGATGCACCATCCGAGAAAAAGTCTCAGCAGTCCAAAGCCTGCCAGCAGAGTACCTATCATTAAAGCATCCATTACCAAAACATCCATCATTGTCTTTCCTCCTTTCGGTATTCAAGAGATTATCACAGTTATAATAAAATAGGCATTAAGCATCCGACCCTCTCTGTTAAGATTCCATAAATGCTTTTATACCAGTCCAAACAGCAGCGCTGCCGGAAAAGCCGCTAAAAAAGTCAGGGCCGATACGGCTGCCAGCATCCCAAATGGCACTGCGATAAACATGATCAGTATGGTAAGATAGGGATGACGAAATGTAAATTTCTCGGCCCGGCGGTCAAAGGCAGCCTCTATTCTGCCAAATGCTCCTCTTCCTGTATTCATAATGCCTGCCTCCTTCCCGGTCATGGATCAGGAAGACGTTTTCCTGTCCTGTGTATGTATCATAGCATGGGAGGGATTAAGAGGGTAAAAGGGTCAGATGGCGGAGGATTAAGATTTTGTTAGGATAAAAAATGACACCCGCCATTGCAGCGAGTGCCATTTTTTATACTTATCTTCCTACTCCTCACAATCCAGCAAATACGGCGTAATCTGGTACACATAAAAGTTCAGCCAGTTCGTATACAGCGTATTGGACGTATTTCTCCAGGTCAGCGCCGGAATGGAAAAGGGATCATTATTTTCATAGTAATTACAGGGAAGAGCAGGATCCAGCCCTTTCTTCAAATCCCTGTGGTATTCATTATTCAGCGTCATGCGGTCATATTCCGGATGGCCCTGGACAAAAATCTGCCGGCCATCCCGGCTCATAACCAGGAACACGCCGGCCTCATCGGACTCTGCCAGGATCATCAGTTCCGGATGCTTCCTTATGTCTTCTCTGCGGACCTCCGTATACCGGGAGTGCGGCGCTAAAAACGGTGTCATTTAAGCTTCTCACAAGAGGAACCTTCCGATCCAGAACTCTATGGCTGTAGATCCCTGACAGCTGCTCTCCCTGCTGTATTTGGGAATCCCCATAGTGATAATAAAGCCCAGCCTGAGCCCCCCAGCCAGATATGAAGGGCTGGAGGTGACATGAGTCTTGCTCCACTCCATGATAACCAGACAGCTCCTCCCAGTAATTCACTTCCTCATATTCCAGATTCTCCACCGGCGCACCTGTGATGATCATTCCGTCAAATTTCTTCCTGCGGA
>ENA-OQAB01000237-OQAB01000237.1-human-gut-metagenome-genome-assembly--contig:-NODE-237-length-32035-cov-3.507584_pt1 | contig 32035 bp, 30 predicted proteins | sample MGYA00242490_ERZ504517 | MGnify/ENA primary metagenome ERZ504517 (study PRJEB26092, sample SAMD00036298) | human gut metagenome | host: Homo sapiens | study: EMG produced TPA metagenomics assembly of...
TTCCAGGAAATATACTCCTTCCTGCTTTTTTTACAGGAGCAATCTCCTCTGTTATCAAATTTGGAATCATAAGCTCTGGCAATACAGTCTTTCAGCTCTTCTTCTGTAAAATCTGTAAGAAAACGGCTCATAACCTCATAGGCTGTTTCCTGATAGGTCATTTCTGAAAGACGGTCCATAGGTACGTCAAGCTTTGGAATGGACGTAGGAACAAACAGACCTCCATCCTCTGAAAGCCCCTTTAAAATTGCCATGGAGGCGGTTACTGTTTCTTCTTTTTTACCTCTGGTACTTTTATATAATACCTGCATTGTCGTTCCTGCCTTTCTTCTGTTATGATTTATTTTTGCACCATTGTATCATGAACTTTAGCAAAATACCATAGTAAAATCACAAAAAGACACAGAAAACCCCGCGGAGCTTTTCCGCAGGGCCTGTATTTCATTTTTATTCTGCTTTTACCATCTGAACCAGATCGGAATCTGATTTCTTATTCTTTTTGTTCTTTTTATTTTTTTCGGATCTTTTCCGTATTCTGTTTTTCGGAGGATTTTTTTATCTGCCGGCGCTTCCTCCGGATAGGTATAAAATTTCATGGACGCCGTGTTTAAACAGTTTTACAAGATCTTTTTCAAACCAGGCAATGTTGTGTTTTTCCGCTGCCGATTTCTGGATGAAAAACAGCGCTCCCTGAGAATAATCCGTACCCTCCAGTGCCTGTCTGACCGCTTCTTTTGTTTCCTCTGTAACTGTAACCTCATTGATACGTCCGTCTGCCACAGGCGAAAACTGAGGTACCCCCATTATCGTACTCCCAGATCACATCGGTTACAGTATCCGGAAACTCCGGATGCTTCACCCGGTTCATGATCACATTGGCAACCAGTACACGGCCTTTGATATCTTCGGTCCCTGCCTCTGCCTCCACGATCTGCAGAAGATTCTGATAATCCTCATCTGACATCATAGTTGCAGAGGATGACATGGATACCATTCTGGAATCAAAATCATTAACAGCAGCAGCCATAGATTCACTGAGATCAATTCCCTCTGCGCTCTTTCCAACTCTCTGAACTCTCTGTCCTACCACAACGTGTTCACAGGAGGTTCCGATCCGGTATATGTCAGAGCCTTCTGCCGGAGTTGCACTGAGTCCGGAAACTACTCCTGCTATTCCTGTAGGAAGTTCATAATCTGTACCTTCAGAAAAATCATATGTACTTTCTGCTTCGGAAGCAGCGTAAACTTTATGCTCCCGGTCACTGCCTGTCACTATGCCGCCTGCCAGGACTCCTACCGCTGCCAGAGCACATACACTCAGCGAAAGAAACCCGTGTACCGATGCATTTCCTGTTGTTTTGTTCCCTTTCTGTAATTCATGATTTTGTGATACTTTCCTGTTCCTCATAACTTTACTTTCCTTGCATTTTTATTATGTCATCTTTTATTTCTTTTGTAACATTTTCGTAATGCATAGGAAAATTATATTTAATATCAGCTCATATGTCAAGCTATATTTTTTGTTTTTATACTATTTCACCAATTATATCACATGAATCCCATGAATTTTCATGATTTTTTCATGTAGTAAAAATTATTTTTTAAGAAAAAATTACATTTTCTAAACTCATTATAAGTACATCTGATGACTTCGTCAACCATTTTACATCGACTGGTTCCGACAGTAAAAAAGTCTCTTATTCTTTCTTTTTTATGTGTAATTTCGTTTCTCGGACCTAAAAAATGTGGTTTTGTATTTTCTGATATATTTGCAGTTTCTTTTTATATTTTTCATATTTTTAAAAAGTTTTCATAGAAATTACCTGACAATTATGATATGATAAAAACATATAAAAAAGCGTATTCAGAAGGGAGGATTCCATATGAGTAAACGTATTATTACCATCAACCGCATGTACGGAAGCGGAGGCCGGGTACTTGGAAAAGCGCTAGCAGAAAAGCTCGGCTATGCATTTTATGACAAAGAACTGATCGAGCTTGCAGGAAAAGAGAAGCAGATTCCTTTTCATGAGCTTGCAAAAGTAGACGAAAAAAAGCCCCATCAGTGGCGCTTTTCCGGAGATCATGATGTTCAGATCACCCCTGACTTCTATACCGTTCCCATGAATGACGTTCTCTATGAAGCCCAGAGAGATATCATTCTTTCTCTGGCAGAAAAGGGCAGCTGCGTGATCGTGGGACGCTGCGCCAACCAGATCCTGAAAGGCCGTTCTCTCAGTGTGTTTATTCATGCACCCTTTGATCTCCGGGTCAGAAATGTACAGGCACGGACCGGAAGAGAAGAACGCAGCGCACGAAAAATGGTAAAGCGTACAGACAAAGAACGCCGGGCCTATTATGAATTTTTTACAGATGCCAAATGGACAGACTTAAGCCAGTATGATCTGTGCATTGACAGCAGCCGGTTTACTCAGGATCAGATTCTGGAAATTCTCACAGAGGCTGCCAGAGAATGCTGAATCCGGTTTCTGAGTCATGGAGTCTCTTTCTGATATCTCGACAGATATTTTCAATTGCTTAAAATTTTATATTTTATTTCGCAAATGATCAAATACTGGATTTTTTGTAATATAATCCGTAATATACGGGCATAAAAGAATTTTCGGTTCCTATATGTACAACGTACAGAGCATACAGAAAATCACCGGCTGACCTACAATTTCAGAACAGCCGGTGATCTTTTTTAATTCTGATGGTTTTCGATGTAATCCTTCAAAAAATTTATATACTTCCGTTTCTACAGGGGGACAGCCTTCCAGATGATGTCGGAAATTTCTTGTACAGTGTCCAATGCCAAGTTCTCCTGTTTTTCCCCGGAATCCCTGCCCGATATGGATTTTTTCGTGCAGCTTTTCCAGAAGGCCTTCCTGGTTCAGCATATCAAGCGCCGGAATCAGATATCCGTAACAGGCGCTGCAGGATTCTACTTCCTCAACAGCATCTGCCAGTTCTACAACCTTACGTGATTTCGGAAGCTGTTCTCCTGTATCCGCTCCACACGCCCGGATATCAGCTTTTTCAAGCTCAGAGCATCCTACGCCCAGTCTGCCTGCCAGTTCCACATAGGGAACGTCCGAAATCTCATAATGCATCAGATTGCACACATAGGCGTCCATCAGGACCGGATCCCGGCCTGTCAGCACCCGATTCATTACAACGGGATTTCCTCCGTCCTCAAAATCCAGATCCCCGCAGATATTATCTACCACAATAAAATCCTGACGGATACCCATATTCAGATGAGCAATCGGTTTATGAAGCCCCAGTGAATGAAAACGCCTTTTTTCCGAATTCGGGATCAGGCCTTTCATATTTTTAAGGGCGCAGGTAATTTTGGTCTGGCAATGTCCCTTCAGCACAGGAACATTAATGAGAAAATCAATGTCCTTTACGCTGGTGCAGATATGAAGCTCCATTCCCCCACAGTCTGCCGTATAGCTTTTGTCCTTTTGTGTGTCATGAAAGACTACTCCGTACTCATCACAGAGTCTGTCATATCCGCAGGCATAGAAGGCATCCATGGTTTTATCTCCCACCCAGGAACCCTCCATCAGCGTCAGATTTCGGAACCCTCTTTCCTGAAGATATTCAATAATGCCTGCCAGAACCTCAGCGTGGGTGGTTGCCCCGTTAGACGGATGAGAAGGGGAAACCATATTGGGCTTGATTCCGATACGAAAAGCTTTATTTCCAATCTGCTCTGCCAGCCCGCTTTCTTCCAGAATCCTTTTTGTCATTTCCTTATACTCTGTTCCACATGTTATAAAAATCTGATTTTTTTCCATAAATGCCGTTCCTCCTGTAACAGATAAATCACTTTTTATACAGGATACCTTATTTTCCCGGAAAATTCCAGAGCCTTTTCTACAGGAAACATACGGACCAGGTATTTAAAATTCTTTTTCTCCAGGGCCTTTACACTAAATGTATAGGAGATCAGCATGATCACCATACAAAAACCCATAACGCCCAACACAAGCGCCAGCTTGGGGATATTTTCCTGGGCGTCTCTGATAAGAGCGTCTATGTCTACAGAAAACAGCTTAAAAAGATATCCGATACAAAAACTGGCCAGAAAAATCGCTACAACAAATCCCATTCCCACAATGCGGGATTTTTCCGGTCCAAATTTAATTCTCGTAGGGATCATTACCGCTGTCATAATCTCAGCAATAGCAAAATAAACAGGAAAAACAAACAGCATCGGCTCTTCCCCGTGGATCAGGGGCATTTTAAATATCACACTTCCCAGAACTGCCGCAATGACAAGTCCCACCGCTCCGGATAAAAAACAGATCAGATACTTTTCTTTTATATAAGTTTTTTTGCTGACAGGAAGACTTATCAGAAACGGCATTCCGTTTTCAAAATCATCATAGGAAAGTGTAGAAGCTCCGGCAAGCGCCAGCATGATCATAATAAAACTGGAAGAAAAACTTCTCATCTCCTTATTGACAAGTCCTAAAACAATCCCCATTGCTATTACTGCCAAATATACTTTACCTGTATTATAAAGCAAGGCAAGATCTTTTTTCAAAAATCCTTTCATAATGCTTCTCCTTTCGTCATCATGGTCAGTACCTGGTCTACAGTACCCCTTTCCACTGTAAGATCCGGATAATTTTCCTGATAAAACTGTCTCTGATCTGTAAGACAGCTGTAGCCGAAGGCTTCTTTTCTAATCCTGAGAAGGTATTTTTTATCCAGAGAGGCAAAGCTTCTGTCATCTAACTTCAGTACCCCGTAATTACCCAGAATCCTGTCAGTTTCCTCTTTCATCACGATTTTTCCCTGATGGATCATATAAATCTCATCACAGAACTGCTCCAGATCTGAAGAAATATGGGAACTGATCAGAATTCCCCTGCCCGGAACCTCCATATACTCTCTGAGAAGATCCAGAATCGTTTCCCTGGACATAACATCCAGTCCGGCTGTAGGCTCATCCAGAATCAGAAATCTTGCGTTCACACTTATGGCAAAAAGTATTTTCAGCTTTGCTTTCATTCCTGTTGAAAATTCCTTCAGCTTCTTATCAACAGGAAGCTGGAAACGCAGGCACTGCTTCTCAAATTCCTTTTTCTGAAATCCCGGATAAAAGTCTCCCATAAAACTCATTAGCTGAGCCACTGTCAGGTATCCGGAAAAAAAGCTGTCCGAAAGAACCGTACCTATCTCTCTTCTGTCATTTTCTGACAGATCTTTTCTGTTTTTTCCAAAAATCCGTATTTCTCCGGAATCTGGTCGTACAAGTCCCAGAAGCATTTTAAAGGTTGTACTTTTTCCTGCTCCGTTGGCTCCGATAAGTCCGGTAACGCAATCTTCCTGAATCTTCATGGAACAATCAAGGGTAAAATCTTTATACTGTTTTTTTACCTGATCAAGTTCTGCAAGCATAGTTTATTCTCCCTCCATGATCAGCTGAAACAGATCACAGATTTCCTGATCTGTCAGTCCGCCTGCCCGCGCTTTGCGGACAGCCTCATCCAGATCATGTTCCAGCTCTTTTCTTCTTTCTTCCATGAGCATCTCCTGATTGGCCTCTGCAATAAAACTACCCTTTCCATGGACAGTATGCACCAGTCCCTCTTCTTCCAGATAATCGTATGCTTTTTTTACAGTCAGAGCGCTGATCTTCAGCTCGCGGGAAAGCATCCTAACTGACGGAAGGGCTGTCCCCGGAGCCATATCACCATTGATGATATCTGCCCGGATCTGTGATACGATCTGTTCGTATATAGGAGTCATGGATGTATGGTTAATAATGATATGCATATCTTCTCCTCCTGTACAAACAGTATATAACAGTATGTAACTGTTGTCAAGTGTTATATACTGTTTGTTCTTTTTTCTTTTTGTCTATAAAAAAGAAACAGCTTGCCTCATATGTAAGACAAGCCGTTTTTCCTTATTTATCCTTATGAAGTTTTTTTCTTCTCTTATAAATTATGATTCCAAGAGCCGCCAGAGCTGCGGATGCTGCAATAAGCAGAATCAGAACCGGAAGTATCTGTGTGGAGTCTCCTGTTCTGGCAGTCTTTTTATAAACAGTCTGATCTCCGGAGCCATAGTGATAAGACGGCTCATTTCCGCTGCCTGGATTTTTTTCCACAGGAGTAACTGTCACCCTGGGAACAGAGGTGGGAGATGGTTCCGGACACTCTGGTTTTTCTGCCTTTACCATTGCCTCTCCATAAAAAATCTCCATTCCGCTTTCATCTGTATAAGGGAGAAAAATCAACGTGTTCTGTATTTTTCCATAGGTCTCCTGTCCGGACGTCTGTGTGATCAGATAACCGCCCGGCTTCAGCCCTGCAAACAGAACAGTTCCTGACTGGTCTGTCATTGCATTTCTGGAAGGAATCTCTTTTTTCTGAACTTCCTGCACAAGTTTTTCTGCTGTTTCTCTTACACTGGCAGCAGTGTCCAATTCTTCAGGAGTAATCCCAATATCATTAAGCGAAGGAATCCAGACAAATTTATCTGTCTTTCCCGGTATTTCCGGCTCTGCTGCCTGATATACGGCAATTCCCACATGCTCCGCAGATGTATTCAGATCCGGAATACTGACCTTCAGTGTAACGGCATCATTTTCCGAAGCCCGCACACCTGATGCCGTTACAAGCAGCACCGCTGCCAGAACAATCATATTAAAAATAAACTTTTTCATCCCTTCTCTCCCTGCCTGAATTTTTTCTTTCTGATGCGAATTACAAATACTGTAACAGCCAGTATCACAAAAACCACTGCAAGACTGACTATAAGTCTTGAAAGATTTCTGTCTTTTTTGTGTTCCACAGAACTGACTGTATCTTTTTCCTGAGGCGTTACCATTTCTGTGCGTTTTCCCCGGATCAGAAGCCTGTGAGTATTGACACCGTAGGGCGTACAGGTCACAAGGGTGGCATAATCCCGTCCGGGAATCACAGATAGCTCTTCTGTCTGATCCGGAAGGACTGTACAGATCTGATCCACTCGATAAAAAAGTTCTTTACCCAGAGTGCTGATCACAAACAGATCTCCCTCTTCCACTTCATCCAGTCTGGTAAAAAGGTCAGCAGAGGGAAGTCCTCTGTGTCCGGAAAGGACTGTGTGCGTACTTTCTCCTCCTACCGGAAGAGAAGAGCCCTCACAGTGTCCCACACCTTTTACAAGATTCTTTTCTTCTGTTCCATGATAAACAGGAAGCTCTACTTCTATTTTGGGAATCGTAATGCTTCCCATTACTCCGTTTTCTCCTGTTTTCAGAAGATTTTCATATCTTTTCGGATCCTGCTGACTGGCATAAAAAGCTCCGTGATTAAAATCCGGCTGTTCTGCCAGCTCCCGGTTATATTGATCTGCCTGAGCTTTCATCTCCTGATACTGAAGATCTGTAACAGACTCTCCTGCTTCACGGTACTGACGAACTACCTCAGCCTGCCGGAGATGCTCCAGATATCCAGAAAAAGCAGGGTAAAGGAAGATTCCTGCGCCAGTAAGCATAAGCATGATCAGAAATATTTTCAGGCCCTTATTTCTCATGTCGCTTTTCCTTCCTGTATTTCACAACCGGCCTTATCAGCAGATAGTAAAAGAAAATCACTGCTGCCACTACAACTATGGCAATCAGAATCTTATTTTTCCTGTTGTCAGCCGTATCCTTCTGGTTCCAGTCTTTCCATGTTTTCTGTACTTTCTGATCATAAGGTACTCTTTTTCCCCGCACAAGAAGACGGTGGGTATTAACGCCATATGGCGTACAGGTTACAAGAGTGACGTAATCCTGTTCCTCTGACGGCTGCAGATCCCCGGTATCTTCAGGAAGAACGGTTTTGATCTGATCTACTTCATAGGCAAGCGTCTCATCAAGTACCTGAATAAAAAACATATCTCCTTTTTCCAGTTTATCCAGATCTGTGAACAGCCTGGCTTCCGGAAGTCCCCTGTGGGCACTGAGAACCGCATGGGTTCCGCCTCCGCCCACAGGAAATGCAGTATTCTGAATATGTCCGACGCCTTTTTTGAGAACCTTTGCCTCTGTTCCATGATAAACAGGGAGCTTCAGCTGAATCTTTGGAATAATAAGGGTGCCAATCTGACCGTTATTTTTGTTCAGGATTTTCAGATACTCTTCCGATAACTGCTGATTCATCTCTTCTGTAAAAGGATCGATCACAACTGTCCTCTTCAGATTTTCATTAAATTCTCTTGCTTTCTGCAGTTCTTTTTCTGTTTCCGCATCATTCATCTGCTTTACCTGGTTACTGTAATCTTCTACTACTTTTGCCTGATTCTGGCTGTTCAGATAAGCACTGACAGACGGATACAGAAGGATCGAAGCACCCAGCAGAAATAAAACACCTGCAAAAATCCTTATTTTCATTGTCTTTCATCAGTTATTTGTTTTCTTTTTTGTTCAGTCTGACCAGAAGTACGGCTGCACCAACCATCACACCAATACCAACTACAGTAAATACCGCTGTGCCAATACCGCCTGTAGACGGAAGAGTGAAGCCTTTTGTGTTAATGATATCCAGCTGAGAGCTGTTTGCAGAATCTTTTGTTACTGAAAACTCTACCGGATCCTTCAGCGCTGTATATCCGGACGGAGCCTTTGTCTCTTTCAGATAATAGGTTCCTGCAGAAAGTCCGTAGAATTTTACAATACCGCCATCACCGGAAACAATCGGATCTAATTTGTTTCCTGCCTTATCATAAACGGTTAATTCCTGCTTGCATTCCTTATCTGCATACACTCTGAATTCAGCGCCTGCAAGTCCGTTTTTCTTATCATCCTTCTTAGTAAACTGATATCCGTAAGTTTTTACTTTTACCTCATCAAACTGTACGTCAATGCTATCATCATTCTGATAATCAAGTCCTGCTGTGTTTGTTACTTCATCTCTGACAACTGCATCTTTTGTCAGAATAGCATCATAGGTGATTACCACCTTTATATAGGTATTTTTCAGATTTTTATCTGGTTCTGCAAAGGTAAAGGTAATGTTTGTCTCCGCTGCTCCGTCAGAATTTTCCGCAGGCTCTGCTGTCACAAGAGCTTTCAGATCAGTTCCTTCAGCATCCTGGTCACTCTTATATCCTGTCACCTTCCAGGAACCTGCTTGGAAGGCCAAGCCTTTGCTCATGATATCACGGATAATATACTTTTCCAGAGTTCCGTCTCCGGAAGGAACCTCGGAAGTAATTTTAAAGGTAACCGTATTTTCCTACTCCTGCACTTGCATTTGTCTGATCCTGAGTTCCCTCAATTTTGTCAATTTCTTTTTTCCGATGATCTCATCCACTGAGTTTTTGGGTTCTGCAACAACATCATAAACCCACTGATTATTTACCAGGATCGGCACAGAGACAATAAAAGGATTACAGAATTCTTTGACTCCTGCAGGCGCCTTTGTTTCTGCCACAAGATAAACCGCCTTGTCCACAAACTTTCCGGGTGTTTTTCCGTCTGTTCCGGTAACACCTAATGTATTGACAGCTAATGCGGTAATCTCTTTTTTCTTTGTTTTTACTGCCTCAGCCAACGCGGACTGCATAGCCGCTCCATCATATACCTCTGTTCCGTTATCTGTATAAACAGGAGCAAGTCCTTCTGTCTTCAGATAACCGAGCAATTCATCATTCGTGATGGTGTATCCCAGCACAGGAGTCCCTCTGACTGATAAAATTCACCAATTTCCACATAGTTAAAAGTAACATCTGCTATCGGCTCTTTTATTCTCATCCTGCTTAAAAATCTGCAGGGAACCCTGTCCGCTAAGATCAGGGGCGGTGGCTGCGCTTACTGCTCCTGCAGTTCCCAGAAGCATTACGTTTCCCATAAATATCACCTGCCATACGTTTTAACATATCTTTTTTTCTTCATATACCTTTTCCTCTCTTCTTTTTTATCTGTTTCTCTGCCGTCTTTTCTGGCAGAGATAACGCTTATATAGAATCAATGCCGCAGCAATGAAGATCACTCCTGCTGCCGTAAATAAAGCTGTGCCTCCTGATCCCGCCAGAGGCAGAAGAATGGTAGAACGATTAAAAATTTCTATCAGAAGATATTTTACACCCTCCTCATCTTCATGAGGAGACTCCTTCAGCGTCTCTTCATTTAAAAGAAAATCCACTGCCTCTTTTTCACCGGGCGTCACATATCCGGAAGGCGCCTTTGTCTCTGTCAGCCTGTAATAACCATAAGGAAGTCCTGTGATATCAATTTCACCTTTATCATCTGTTGTAAAACTGGAAGGATTATATGTTTGATCCACTTCCCAGTCCTTATTGTACTTTCCGGTTTCAAAAGATTTCAGCGCTTCCTCTTCTTTTCCTTTTATGGGCTTCAGACGTTCCAGCCGGAATTCGGCTCCGGGAAGAAATTTATCCGGCTCCTGTCTGTCCGCTTTTCTTACGATCACTTTTCCCGTACCTTTGGAATTGGTAACGGTCAGTATATCGCCCTCCTGTGAATAGGAAATGGAATATCCTCCGCTTTCTTTTGCCGGAATATTATCCTTGTTGTCTACAGAGATCGTTTCTCCGTTTTTCAGAATAAACGCTGTTTCCAGAACACAGTACTGATAGGTTTCTCCTGTTCCTTTGTCTGTTTTTTCAAGGCCCTTAAATACATGCTGCCACGCCGGGCTGCTGTTTACGCCAAACTCTGCTTCCGCAATCTTTTTGTATGCCGAATCCTCTTCAGATTCCAGTTTTCTCTGAAGTTCCACCTTCACAGAAACCGGACGGGCAGGGTCATTGGAATCCTTCCATACTTTTTTTACCGTAAGAGAGTGTGTACGGTTTGTTACCACATAAACAGAAACAGGGATTCCATCCTGACTTTCCGGTTCTCCGGCTGTATAAACAGCATCATAATTATTAAGATCCCATTTTCCGTCACCTGCATTCAGAGAAGCTGTTTCCTGAATTTTGTAGGTATAGGCAGTTCCTGTCTCGTTTACAACAGGAAGCTTGGGAGTTGTAAATTCCCACACAGAATCATTGCCGGAAACAGCGTCTTTTGTAGACAGTATAAAATACCCGTTCTCGTCTATTGACTCTGTAAGGGGATTTCCGTCAAAATCTTCTGCTACCGGGCGGTAGGCGCTATCAGGTTCTCCCACAGCCTTTCTGAGAATTTGGATTTTTATCTCCTCCGGGCGGAATTCTTCAAATCCTTTATCCTCCCAGATTTTTCTTACTTTGATCCTGAAAGGCGCAACCGTGTTGGTAAAAGTATAAACTGCTGCCTCTCCTGCATAAACCGCCGCGTCTACATAAGGACTTTCCTGCCCTTCTGCCGGAACCACACCGTCAATAGATTCGTCTGTATCATGTCCCTCATGTACATTCAGAGTACCCTGAATCTGTTCCAGCTGAAGTCCGTCGCCTGCCAACTCCCGGATCGTGTACGAAGTTCCTGCCGGGATACCGTCGATCACAGCTCTTCCTTCACCAGTTTCATTCACAGTAACCTCCACATCCTTTACAACAGGTTCTGTCTCCAGCCCTATTCCGGCAATATCAGAAAACTCAACCCGGAACCGATAGGTCTGACCTGCATAGGTTCCAAGCTCATCTTCCGGAACATTTAATTTTTTTACAATCTCCAGAGAGCCGAATTTCAGTCTGTTTACAAAAGCTGCTGTAAGATACACCGGATTGATTTCATTATTGTCTGGGTCTTCATAGCTTCTGTATACAAACGCTGTCTGCCCGTTTTCATTCACTGATATCTGGTTCCTTGGTACTGAAATCCTGCCGTCATATGGAAGCGCATTTTTCTGGGATCCCTGCGGAACATCTGTCAGATTCAGAATCACTCCTGTATTTTCCAATGTCTGGATATCGTTTCTTGCCGGAAGAAGATAGTTTTCATCAATATCCTTTTTTTCTCTTCCTTCCAGAATACTCCACACAGTATCAAACACTCTGGGGTCTACATTAATCTGCTGGATCTGAAGATAACTTCCCATTCGGAACTTATCCAGAAATTCTGCCCGTTCTCCACTTCCCAGACTGAACACTCCTTCATCTACCATGCGCAGTTTCGCCTGAACAAAATCCATACTGTAGTGGCCGTACCATGCACCTGCAGCCGGTGACAGCTGATTGGATTCAATGGAACCATAGTCAGAAATCTGATCTTCTTCCACAGAGAAACCATGTCCTGGTATATCCTCCAGGTCCGCATAAAATTCCAGATTATCTACATACAGCGGCTTTGTTATGGCTGATGCAATATTTATTTTTTTTACCCTGGCGCGGTCAAAGCTTACGCTGTCTGAACCGTTTTCTTTTTTCTGATATTTCATACTGTCCAGATCAAGGCGCACCATGTTCCAGCTGTCCTGTCCAATGCCGTTGCTGGTTCCGTTATAAGTCAGCATATCTGCCCAGCCGCCAATACGATTGCCATTGTTATCTTCCAGCGAAACATAAAGACTTTCTCCTGCAGTATCCATTTTGTGGCTCTGATTATTTGCTTCCAGCCTCAGATAATTATATTTGCTGATGTCCTTTGGTCTGTCGATACTGAATGATACTAACGCTTCCTCCGGAGGCTGTACGCCATGCTTCAGTTCAGACTGTTCCAGAATACACAGAACGCATTCTCTTTTTTGTGATGAGACTACTGCGTCATACACCATTTTTATGTCAACAGAATATCCGAACTGAACATTACTTGTCATAGTAATACTGTCAAAAGCAGTATTTTCTCCGTCTTTAAAATATCCTGCAGAATCCTCTACCGCTAAAGGCTCTCCGGATACTGCCCGGTTTCGGATTTCATACTCAAAGCTTCCGATTCTTTCCAGTGATTCCCGAAAAATCTCATTTGCCCCGTCTGTAATAATTTTATTGGTTACATCCAGCGTATTGCTTTTCGGAAAGTTAAACGTAATCCTAAGATTGGATGCACCAAGTCCCCTCTCCATATAGAACATGGTCAGCTTATGCTCCCGGATACTTTCATCAAGTTCAAATGTTCCTGCCTTTATCACCTTGTCAACACGGTTTTTAATTTCCCATGTTTTCTCCTTAAAATTAATGGTTCCCGTACATCGGTCATGGATACCACCAATATCAAGTACCAGATGATTGTCAATATAGATCCAGGTATCATCATCGCCTGAGAACTCAAAGGTAACCGGCTTGGGGTCTTTGTCATCCTTATCCATTACAAGCTCATTGCCTTCCGGTAAGGTAAAGGGAATGGTAAAGTGTGTGCCAAAAAGGTAATTCACGCCAAGATTTCCTACCCTCGCTGGATTTTTGACATTCTGATGTTCTCCATAGGCTGTATTATATGGAAAGAATCCGTTAAGAGGCTGATTATCAGGTCCTTTTTCCGTACTTTCTGTTGCAATATAGTTATTGCCGTCTTTTCCAACCCGTTCCATATAATATCCTGTATCGGAATCCTGATACAGGCGTACAGACTGCTCTTCATTCATACTGTCAAACTCCCAGTATCCCTTCTGATTTTTCGTAAACGGAAAGCTTACATTTTTATATACATTTCCCACTGATGCTCCAAGGCTGTTGTTTCCTCTTAGAAAATCCTCACTGAACAAAGGGAGTTCTACACCGTCAGACATTTTCAGAGTATCATCTGTCAACGTGTCCGATACAATCTGGGGTACTGGTCCTCCTTCCCGGCCAGTCCAGTCATTCCACTCATGGCTGCCGCCATACTGATATCGGTCTTTATTTGGCTTGTCCGGTGCTTCGCTTAAATACAGAGCTTTCTCACTTCCAGCTTCTTCATAGTAATCTTCTGCCGCATCATTAAACACACTGGAAATTATTTTTCCATAATAACTGGCGTCCAATGTAGAAAGGCTGATTCCCTTCAGCTCATAATTACTGTAATAATCATAAAACTCAGCATTTCCATAGTATGTATCGTTTTCCTGAACAAAAGATCCCTCGGGAACAGAAACCGTTTTATCTCCCATGGACTTAATATCAAGAACAGATTTCCAGGAGCCTGTCAAAGTTGGTTTCGTTTCTTTTGCCCCCACAAAACAGGGGTAGGAATATTCTGTTACAGGAATCGTCACCCATTTATCCGCAATATCTTTGCTGCTGTTCCACTCATGTTGAGATGAGCCGGTTTCTTTCCCATAAAACCGTACATATTTGTATTCGGAGCTTATTTCAACACCCCATACATTTTTTACAAAGTCAGAACTAATTTCACCCTGCCAGCTGTCTGGATCTGTTTTTATTAAGTCTTCCTGATTTGTCCAGTCTGTCCCATCCCTGCTGACAGAATATTGTATGTTTTCAAATCCTGTAAGAGTATTGTCATAACACACATAAATTCTGGACTGTTCACTGATAATTCTTTCTGTAAAAACAGGCTTCATCTCACGGATGTTATCTGCCTGAATCATCTTTCTGTTTGTATTATAAGGAAAATAAAACCGGAAGGTTATTTTTTCATAGGTTTTCTCTTCCTCCGTTCCCTGATAATCTTCATTATATGCCAGATTTCCTGTCAGCGTAAGAAGCGTCTGCTCTGTAGCTCCGCAGGCCTGGGGAAACTGATAATACCTTACTCCGGGTTCTCTTGTCTCTCTTGTTAATTTAAAGGAAACTCCATTATAGTAAAGTTCCAGTGTATTCGGATCCAGATATATCCCATTGTGATTCAGATCGGCTGTATTCACAAAAATTTTCTGTCCGTCAAGACTTCTGTCTGCAACAGAGGGATGCGATCCCCAATAGGAATCACTGATGGACTCCACTCCCGGCTGTCCCTCATGGTTATAGAAAAACGTATCCATGATACCCTCTTCAAAAATCAGGGATTCCGTATAATTAGGGTCTTCTATTCCTGCATCACTTTCTTTATAAATATTAAAACGTCTTACAATCTGATAAGAAGTACTATCCTCATATTCCAACAAAAAAGTTACTTCTTCATAACCACCCTGGGGAATAGGAGCAGAAAAAATGCTGGATCTGCCCTCATACATAAGAGTTGTGTGATCCGGGGTATCAGAAGTGTTCTGTTCATCATAAAACTGCATGGTAACACGTTTTACCCGGCCTCTGTCGCTCTGCGCAATATCTACAAAGTAAATTGTTTTGCCGGCCTGATCTACCATCTCCCGTTCAGAATACGCCATAACTGTCTCTGACTCATACAAAGCATCTGCGCCCCAGTAGGAATATTCCGGAACGTTCATATCGTAATAAAAGGTATTAAATGATCCCGCACAAAAGTTCACCGGAATATAGCCCTGCATTTCCGTTTCCATCCCATAAAGCTGATAGAAATATCCGGAGAGAATCTCCCTGTTTTCCACTGACTGCCCATCTGCCTGGATAAAAGATACTGCAGAATAATCTCCCTGAGGAATCAGAACCGAATATCTTCCCCTGTCACCTTTTGTCATGGGAATGATCTGCTCACTGTCTTTCCCTCCCTGAAAAACAGCCATGATATTGTCCATATCATAATCTTTCCAGTACAGATTTACAAAAAACAGTTCCTGACCTGCCAGTGATCCGTCAGAGGATACCAGCAGTCCCGTATCGTCTGAAAAATCCACAGTATCATCCGAAAACTCTTCCGGCAGCTCCGGATCGGTATTCTCTTCTATGATGATGTCATCTCCCAGCTCATCATCTGCGCTTCCGAGATCCTCCTCCGATATTTCAGGTTCCTCCTGAGGAAGTTCTGAATCCATCTGAGGAAGCCCGGGGGATTCCGAAGGGATCTCTATACTTCCAAAGTCTTCCTCTGCTTCTGCCTCTGCAGAAAAATCTGCTTCCGGCATATTCTGTTCTGCCGCTTCTGCTGTTTTAAATCCAGACAGAGAATTTCCCGTACCCGGGGGAATCAGTCCAAAAATCAACAGAAACATCAGAAAAAACGCCATCATTCTTTTTGACATTCTTTTCTTCATCGGCTGCCCTCCTTATACGACTAATACTAACACAGAATATTCACCATGCATAGAAGTTTTTTATATATTTTGTACATATTATTAGTTTTGATAAAATCATTTTTATATATTTTGCATTATTATTCATAATATTCCTATGATTATTCTTTTCATCCAGATTACAACTGGTTTATATACAAAAGTGCGGCAAATTCCTGGATTCAATATTCCCTTTTTATATTTGCGCAAAAAAATGAAACCATCCTTCTCAGACAGTTTCATTCTCTTTTATTGTGTTTTTAATACTTTATTCTGCTTTTTGGCTCCTGCTTCAGATACACGTACTTAATATAATGCAGAAGTTTCTTTTCTCCATGATCGTTCAGGATTCTTAAAAGTCCTTCCAGTTCTTTTTTGGTTCGGGGATGGATGAACCACAGGCTGTCCTTGCTTTTCAGGTAATATTCCAGAGGCTGGCTTTCTGTATAGGCATCCCCCAGATAGTTCCTGGATGCACTGATCCTGTCCATGACCATTTCCGCCACGTACTTCCGGGGCATCGGCGCCCCCATGATCACATGCTCTCCATCCAGTGAATAGTCCACCCAGTGTTCAAAATGATGCTTGTTTCTTCCTTTATGATGAAGCCAGGAGGTGGAAACCCCAATGTCCTCCCTTTCTGCATTATTTGGGCTCCTTGTGCCCTGATAATATTTACAGCCTACCAGAAATTCTGCAGGCGAATATTTGGACAGATCGTGAAGAAGTCCCTGTTTGTAAAGCCCGATACGAAAGCAGTATTTCATCACAAGAAGCTTGTGTCTGGTAATGGTCTTAAAATGAAGCCACGGATGCACTGCTTATTCCTCCTTTTTACCTGTCAGCACCACAATGGTGCGGGGACTGATCTCTATATTTTTTTCATAGGACTCTTCTCTTTCCCGGAAGGAGTCACCCTCCTCTGTGTCTGAGGTATCGGCTGTTTTTTTCCAGGTCATACCCTCCGGAAGGTTGGGAAGAGCAATGGTTCTGTTTTCCCAGTGAAAATTATAGCCTACATAGATGAAATCATCCTCTGAACCGTCTTCTTTTTTGGCATAGGAGCCGCAGTACATCACTCCGAGAAGGCGGCTGGTATTTTCCTGATTCAGATACCAGGCGCGCTCTCCATGGAAAGAAATATCCGGAAAACCTTTTGCAAGATAATCAGCTCCTTTTGGCTCCTTCTCCATGTGAAGAATGGGATGAGCTTTCCGAAAGGCAACCGCTTCCTTTACAAATTCAAAAATATTTTGTTCTTTCGGAAGGCTTTCCAGTCTGTCCATCCAACAGGATTGTCCTGACACCAGGCATTATTGTTTCCGTTCTGAGAATTGCAGAATTCGTCCCCTCCGTAGATCACAGGAGTTCCCTGGCTGAGCAGGAGCATAAGAAATGCATTTTGATCTGCTGATCCCGCATTTTTTTTACAGCCATCTTTCTGGTAGGGCCTTCCAGCCCGCAGTTCCAGGAATAATTATACTCGCTGCCGTCCTGATTGTTTTCTCCGTTTTCTTCATTGTGACGATAATTATAGGCAACTGTATCATAAAGGGTAAAACCGTCCTGACTTGCCATATAGTGGACCGTTCCACCTGCATTCCGGATATGACGCAGATGATACTCCACAGCCGGAAGCATTCCTTCGTCGCTTTTCAGATAGCGGCGCATGTCCCTCTGAAAGGCATCTGTACACTCTGCAGACATTTCATCCTCAGCGCTGACAGATAAATCCCGAAAAAGCTTTTTTGTCCCGTAAAGAATATGATCTCCTGCAAGAAGCTCTGTTGGCACGCCGTCTCCCATAAAATGAAAGCCGTCCACATGGTAATAATCTCTCCAGAACCAGGCCGCACGAAGGGCTGTAAGAGGGTTGGTTCCCCCGGGAAAATACAGCTCCATAATGCATTCCATCCCTGCCTGATGCAGAGCTTTGACCAGATCCCGGAATTCATTTTCCGGTTCCTTTGTGGCACAGTAGGAGCGCTTTGGCGCAAAATAAAAGCCCTTTACATAGCCCCAGTAGTTTATCCTATCCTGGCTTCTCTTTTCTGTGATCATATGGCTTTGTTTCCCATTGGAATACGGCAGTTCCATAAATTCATAGGCCGGCATTAATTCCACAGCGTTAATGCCCAGTTCCTTCCAGTAAGGGATCATTTCTTTCAGTCCGCTGAAGGTTCCTCTCCGTTTCTGAGGTAGCTTCTGCTGCTTTGTATATCCTCTTACATGTACCTTATACAGAATCAGATCCCGGTATGGAATCTCCGGAAACCGGTCTTCCTCCCAGTCATATTCCTTTTCTGTAAGAAAGGTACAGCGGATCTGGTTTTCATTTTCTCCGTTTCCCCGAATTCCGAACTGTTCCCTTCCGCAGATTCCATGAGCAAACGGATCCTGCACGATTTTTCCGTCAATGCGGAAATTATATTCATATTTTTTAGTGTTCAGCCCGGAAACCAGCATGGTACATACCTTTCCCATGCGTTCTGTAAAAGGAATCTCTCTGCATGGAACTGCGCTGCCTTTCTGGTACAGAACCAGAGCCGCCTCTGCCCCCGGCAGAACCTCTGCCGCAAAGTTCATTCCTTCTTCATTTTTGTTTGCTCCGAGCATTACGGGATTTCCATTTCGAATCACTATCCTGTCCCATTTTTCCATGATCGTCTCTCCTTTTCGACAGCCTGTTTCAGTCCCGTTTATTCCATTTCCTGTACAGAAAACCTCAGATTTTAAGATCCAGTTCTACCGGACAATGGTCGGAGCCCAGAATATCTGTGTGTATTTTTCCGTCCTCAAGCCGGCTTTCCAGCTGGGGAGAGGCAATAAAATAATCAATTCTCCATCCTGCGTTCTTTTCCCTTGCCTTAAACCGGTAAGACCACCAGGAATAAATGTTTTCCTGATCCGGATAAAAATATCGGAACGTATCAATAAAGCCGCTTTGCAGGACTCTGGTAAAACATTCTCTTTCTTCATCGGTAAATCCCGGATTTTTGCGGTTGCTTTTTGGATTTTTCAGGTCAATGTCCTGATGCGCCACGTTCAGATCACCGCAGCAGACTACCGGTTTCTTCTCCTGTAATTTCAGAAGATATGCCAGAAAATCTCTTTCCCATTCCATCCGATAAGAAAGTCTTTTCAGCTCGCTCTGAGAATTGGGGGTGTACACTGTCACCAGATAAAATTTCTCAAATTCCAGGGTGATCACGCGTCCCTCTTTATCGTGTTCCTCTATCCCGATTCCATTTACAACATTCATCGGTTCCTGCCTGGTAAATACTGCGGTTCCGGAATATCCTTTCCGATTGGCGAAATTTCCAGTACTGATAATAGCCTGGAAGTTCCAGTTTCACCTGATTTTCCTGACATTTTCGTCTCCTGGATACAAAATGATATCTGCATCCAGCTTCTGAAAGCTCTCCTCAAAACCCTTTTGGTGATCGCAGGCTCTGATCCCATTTGACATTCCACGAAATAAGCTTCAATTTTTCCTCCTGTAACGTTTCTCAGTCTTTGATACTTACAGTATACCATATTTAACCTTTGATACCAAACCTGTTTTTACGGAATCCCGCTTTTCCTGTCAGGGTTTCTGTTACTGTTCGCAGCAACCGGCTTCTCACGATATTCTGACAGCTTCATATAAATCTCCGGATCAGAAGATCGTATATTGTTTTTCTGTATCCCGTAGCCCCTAAAGCAGACACGGCGTTTTTTCAGCTGTTTACAAGCTGACGCTTATCTGATAAAATGATTCATAATCCCTGGTCAGATGACCCCGGATAAATACAAAAAAGTGAGGAAACCACATGAACGAAGAATTTACAAGTTCCTGCAGCGCAAGCGACTGCGCTTCCTGCTCAGGCTGCGGCTCTGATCAGAATGAAACACCAAATACCATTACTCTTACACTGGATGACAATACAGAAGTAGAATGTGCGATTCTTACCATCTATCCTGTAGATGAAAAAGAATACATTGCCCTTCTCCCTCTTGACGAAAACGGTCAGAACAGTGACGGAGAAGTATATCTTTATGTATTCTCCCGCACAGAGGACGGAAATCCCATGCTGGAAAATATCGAAAGCGACGATGAATATGCAAAGGCTGCAGACGCATTTAACACAATCCTTGAGAATGCCCGCAAAGCAGAAGAAACAGGACTTGAAAATGCTCATAAAGAAGAAACAGGAGAGCTTCTGGATTAATTTCCAGGCTCTCCTGTTTTTGTAATGTATTGATTATTTATTTGTCGTGCTTCCAAATCCGCCGTTTCGAATACCCTGGGCATCGTCATCTACGGTAATCCCGTATTCTACAAAAATTCCCTGCATAAATCCGTTTCCTTTTGCAAGTTCTACGTTTTTTCCTTCACGTCCGTCATTTGTCAGCTTTGCAAAAATGTGGCCTTCATTGTCAGAATAAAAATAATCGCTGTCGATAATGCCCACTGTATTGTTCAGCTGCAGACGATACCTGAACCCAAGTCCGCTTCTGGGATAACATTTCAGAACCCAGTCCTGCTCCATCTCCACCCGGATTCCTGTGGGAATCTTGATGATCCCGCCAGGTGCAAGGCTGAAGTCTGCAGGTGAAAAGAAATCATAGCCTGCACTTCCTGCAGTGGCTCTTTCAGGAAGCAGGATATCTGCATAAATCTTTTTGATTTCTTCTTCCTCTGCATCCGGAAAAGTATCTTTCCAATCCTCAAGGAAACGTTTTTCACTTACTTTATGAAATTTTGCAATTCTTTTCATGCTTTTCTCCTTAATGCTTATGCGTGAAGGACGATCTCTCCCTGACGGAGCGTTGCAGGAACATCGATCACACGCTGATTGTCCGAACCTTTCCAGCGAAGAGAAGGATCCTTACGCTTCACAAGAAATTCTCCGTCCACACACACATCAAGGTACTGAATTATCTCTTCATTCTGAATTTCTTCCCAGAGAGATCCTGTATAAAGCCATATGGTCTTTTTCGGATATTTCTGACGGAATTTTTTTTGCAAATTCTGTTACGCCCGCAATGTTTGCCGGATGCAGGGGATCTCCTCCTGAAAAGGTGATCCCGCTGATATAATCCTTGTCCAGCTCTGCAAAAATTTCATTTTCCTCTGCTTCTGTGAAGGCAAGACCTCCGTTTGGATCCCAGGTAATGGGATTCTGACATTCTTTGCAGCAGTGATTACAGCCTGCTACCCAGAGTACCACACGGAGTCCGTCTCCATTAAGCATATCGTCCTTTGTTATATTATGATATCTCATAAAACCTCTTTTTTATGCCTCTTCCGGCACATCTTTCATACTGAAGCTGATTCTGCCCATTTTATCTTTTCCAAGACAGATGACTTTTACTTCATCACCAATGCTCAGAACATCTTCTACCTTGTCGATTCTTTCTTTTGCGATCTTGGAAATATGGACCATTCCCTCTTTGCCCGGTGCAAACTCAACGAATGCGCCAAATTCTTTGATGCTGACAACTTTTCCTGTGAAGAGCTGTCCTGCCTCAAAATCAGTTGTGATCATTTCGATCATATGAGCAGCCTCGTCCATTCCTCTCTGATCTACTCCGCAGATAGATACTGCGCCTTCATCGCTGATATCGATCTGTACACCTGTACGCTCGATAATAGCATTGATGGTTTTTCCTCTCTGACCAACCACATCACCGATCTTCTGAGGATCGATCTGGATCTGGATGATCTTCGGAGCGTATTTATTTACATTGTTACGAGGCTCTGCAATACATTTTTCCATAACCTCTGTAAGAATGTATTCTCTTGCCTCTTTTGTTCTGCGGATAGCTTCCTCTACGATCGGTCTGGTAAGTCCGTGGATTTTAATATCCATCTGGATGGCAGTGATACCCTCATGAGTTCCGGCTACCTTGAAGTCCATGTCGCCGAAAAAGTCCTCAAGTCCCTGAATATCCGTAAGAACAATATAGTCGTCATCTGTTGCGCCTGTTACCAGACCACAGGAAATTCCAGCTACCGGTTTGCGGATCGGCACTCCGGCTGCCATCAGAGACATGGTGGATGCACAGATACTTGCCTGAGAGGTAGAGCCGTTTGATTCAAAAGTCTCAGATACGGTACGGATCGCATAAGGGAACTCCTCTGCTGACGGAAGTACCGGAACGAGTGCTCTCTCGGCCAGTGCTCCATGACCGATCTCACGGCGTCCCGGTCCTCTTGACGGTTTTGTCTCACCGACTGAGTAGGACGGGAAGTTATAGTGGTGCATATATCTCTTGGAAGTTTCAAATTCATCCAGTCCGTCCAGTCTCTGAGCCTCGGAAAGAGGAGCCAGAGTTGTCACTGTACAGATCTGAGTCTGTCCGCGGGTAAACATTGCAGAACCGTGAACTCTCGGGATCAGATCCACTTCTGCTGCAAGAGGACGGATCTCTGTGATCTTACGTCCGTCCGGACGTTTGTGATCTTTGAGGATCATCTTGCGAACAGTCTTTTTCTGATACTGATAAACAGCCTCACCCAGTACGTTCAGCCTATTCTTCGTTATCTGCAAATTTTTTCCTGAAGTCTGGCTGTGATCTCGCGGATATTTTCTTCTCTTGTCTGCTTGTCGTCTGTGAATACAGCCTCTTCCATTTCTTCCGGCGGAACGATCTCGCGGATTGCCGCAAACAGCTCTTCCGGTACTGCGCAGGAAGCGTACATATGTTTTTCTTTGCCGCAGTCTGCAACGATCTTATCAATAAAACGGATAATCTCCTGGTTTACCTCATGAGCCTTGTAAATTGCCTCGATCATCTTGTCTTCCGGAACCTCGTTTGCTCCGGCTTCGATCATGATGACTTTTTCTCTTGTAGAGGCAACAGTAAGCTGAAGATCAGAAATCTCCTTCTGAGCCAGAGACGGGTTGATCACAAATTCGCCGTCAATAAGGCCTACCTGAGTAGTAGCGCAGGGACCGTCAAAAGGAATGTCGGAAATGCAGGTTGCAATAGCAGAACCGAGCATTGCCGGAATCTCCGGATTGCATTCCGGGTCAACAGACATTACCATATTTACAAGTGTTACGTCATTTCTGTAATCCTTTGGAAACAGAGGACGCATAGGACGGTCAATAACACGGGAAGTAAGGATCGCATGCTCGCTTGCCTTTCCTTCTCTTTTATTAAAGCCTCCCGGAATCTTTCCTACTGCATACATTTTTTCCTCATACTCAACACTTAACGGGAAAAAGTCAATTCCCTCTCTCGGCTCCTTGGAAGCGGTTGCTGTTGAGAGAACTGTAGTATCTCCATAGTGCATAAGAGCTGCGCCGTTGGCCTGTTTCGCAACACGTCCTACATCTACTGTAAGTGTTCTTCCAGCCAGTTCCATAGAATAACTTTTGTACATAGTTTTTCTCCTTTTTTAATATTGTACGGGCTGTTTGCTGCCCTGTCGAACAGGAGTCCGAAACAACTGAAAAAACCGCCTGACTCTCCACACGGGCTTTTCAGTAGTCTCGGAAATTACTCCCTGATTTCAGAAGAACAGCATAATTCCCCTTCTTTTTTGTAGTAAAACAGGGCGGATGGAAATCCGCCCTTCCGCAAACTAATTATTTTCTTAAACCTAATTTTTCAATCAGTGCACGGTATCTTTCGATGTCTGTTTTTTTCAGGTATGCCAGCAGACCTCTTCTCTGACCAACCATCTTCAGAAGACCTCTTCTGGAATGATGATCTTTGTGATGTGTCTGTAAATGCTCTGTAAGCTCCTGAATTCTTGCTGTAAGAACTGCAACCTGTACCTCCGGTGAACCTGTGTCACCCTCGCATCTTGCATATTCTTTCATAATTGCCTGTTTTTTCTCTTTTGAAATCATTGTGATTTCCTCCTTAAAATATTATTTTTCAGATTGTCCTCAGGACATCTTTTTCTGACCGCCTCGTATTAAGAAATGGTTGGAGATTCCTGTCTCTGAATACGGGCTGATTCACACCTAAACCAGTATAGCACAAAAGATATTGGCTGTAAATGATTATTTATTTTTTTACAGAATCTGTACTGTCTTCCTCTGTAAGAGAGAAAGCAATGTTGGTTGCATGGTCTGCCACACGCTCCAGTCCGGAAAGAAGATCTGAGAACATCATGCCTGCTTCTGCCGTACATTCATTTCTTGTAAGACGCTGAATATGAGATTCCTGAAGCTCTCTTTCCATACGGTCCACCTTGTTTTCCAGATCAAGAATCTCCTGCATATGTTCCTGATTATTATGAGAGAACATATCCAGAGCATAGGTTGTGATGGTGACGACCGCATCCAGCATTTCACTGAGTTCCCGCTTTGCCTGGGGACTGAATTCCACCTGATCTTCCATGCGTTTTCTGGCAGCGTCTGCCACGTTTTCCGCATGATCGCCGATTCGTTCAATATCATTGACTACATGGAACAGACCGCCGATGCTCTTTTTATCTTCAGTAGGAATGGTAGTCTGGTTTACCTTTACAAGATAATCTGTAATCGCATGGTTCAGGAAGTTGATCTGATCTTCTGTCTCATAGACCTCCTGGATTTCCCTGTCATTCATGGTAAATAAAGCGTCCATGGAATGTCTCAGGTTCTCAATAGCGATTTTTCCCATGCGTTCCATTTCTCTGGTTGCCTCAAACACTGCAGTTGCAGGTGAAAATACGGATTTTGCTCCAATGTACTGAAGCTGGAATTCCTGGGGTGATACCTTTTCTTCATCCCGTACAAAGAATCCTGTAAGTTTGACGATCTGTTTGATAAACGGAAACAGAAGAAGTACTTCCACCAGCTTGATCAGAGTATGGGCATTTGCCACCTCTCTTGCAATATTGCCGTGAGAGATCATGCTGATAAAGCCTGTGATCGGTTCCAGCGCAAAGCTGAATACCACATACATGATTCCGGTACCGATAATGTTGAAGAAAAGATGAATCAGTGCTGCACGTTTTGCAATCTTCTTTCCATTGATCGCTGCAAGCAGCGCAGATACACAGGAACCAATGTTGCATCCGAAAATAATAAAGTAGCAGATGCGGATATCCAGAAGTCCCTGCTGTGCCAGCAGAAGAACAATACCTACTGTAGCAGAAGAGCTCTGAAGCACAGTTGTTACAACAAGTCCTACCATAACTGCCAGGAAATGACTGGTCAGAGAGCTCATGATCTCCACTACCTGTGGCGATTCACGAAGAACTGACATGGAATCGGACATTCCTGAAAGTCCCATAAACAAAATACCGAAGCCCAGAAGAACCTCTCCCGCTCTCTGTATCTTTGTTTTTTTGCAGAACATTACCATAACCACACCGACCATAACGATTGCCGGCGCAAGCGCAGACAGATTCAAAGAAATCAGCTGCGAAGTTACTGTAGTGCCAATATTGGCACCCATGATCACTCCCGCCGCCTGATAAAGATTCATCAGACCGGAGTTTACAAAGCTGACTACCATAACAGTAGACGCGCTTGAGGACTGGATTACCGCCGTAAAAAATGTTCCGACGAGAATACCCCTCAAAGGAGTTTTGGTGAAAAACTCCAGAATACTTCTCATTTTGGCCCCTGCCGCTTTTTCCAGCGCGTCACTCATAAGCTTCATGCCGTACAAAAACATGCCAAGGCCGCCCATCAAACCTAGAATAATCCCTGCCATTCTCTGTTCTCCCTTGTATATTCTCCTTTTATCAATATTCCTCCTCTTACAGAAAATACCGGTAGCTGTTCAGAACCGATCAGTCCCTGCGAAAATATTCCTCGCCCATCCGGATATCCTTCTGTATCTGCTCTTTCAGAGCTTCATAGGAAGAAAACCGCTGTTCTTTTCTGAGAAATTTCCTGAATTCTACAGTACAGTTTTTTCCATAAAGGTTTTTTTCACAGTCAAAAAGATAGGATTCCACTCCGATAAAATTTTCCCCTACCGTTGGTTTATATCCCACATTGGTAATGCCCGGATAAATCTCCTGTCCGAAGCTGGACAGAGTAATATAGACACCATTTGGAGGCAGAAGCTTTTCCGGCAAGGGGATCAGGTTTGCAGTAGGAAAAAATTCCCGGCGTCCCATTCCTCTTCCATGCTCTACGATCCCGGAAACAAAATAATCAAATCCCAGCAGGGAAGATACTTTTTCCATATTTCCTTTTGCAAGTTCCTCTCTGATGTAGGTACTGCTGATCTTCCTGGAACCATCCATCTCCTTTGGAAGGATTTCCACCTCAAATCCGTATTTCACACCGGATTTTTTCAGAAATTCCGGAGTCCCCTTTCGCTCAAAGCCAAAGCGAAAATCTTCTCCGATCGCCACGTAGGATGCTTTCAGAGAGCCTGCCAGCACCTGACGGACAAACGTATCCGCCTTCATATGCCTGATGTCACTGGTCAGCGGACATTCCAGCAGGATATCTGCTCCCATGTGTTCCAGAAAATCTCTGCGCTCTGAATTTGTAAGAACTGTTTTTCTGTCAGAAACAAAGGCCAGCACAACTGCATGGACTCCGGTTTCTTTTTTCCGCTCCAGAATTTTGTCCATCAGTTTCCTGTGTCCCCGGTGGATGCCGTCAAACTTCCCCAGAGTTACTGCACAGTTGTTCAGTCTGGGAAACTGATCTTCGATTCTCATGTATTCCATGTCTTACTCCTGATGTCTGTATTATAAAAACATCTTGACAGGACGGTAGTTTTCACTTGCCTGATGCCACTGGTAAATTCCGATAAACTCACCTTCGCTTGTATACATCCGCACCCATCCGTCTCTGTAGCTGCCTTCTGTCAGCGCCTCTGTTACAGGATTTCCGTTTTTCAGAAGCCTGTCTGCCATTTTCCGGCCAAAAAGGACAGGATGCTCTCCCAGGATTTCCTCAATCCCGATCAGATGCTTTTCTATTTCTCCCTGATCCGTAAGCGTCTGGATCTGATCAAGAGTCAGGCTGTCTGCCAGAGCAAACTGACCGGATCTTGTGCGGAGCAGTTCTTCCATACACCCTCCGCAGCCCAGCTTCTGCCCGATATCGTGACAAAGCGTACGGATATAAGTACCCTTACTGCAGGTAACAGAAATCCTTACAAGAGGAAGCTTCATTTCCAGTATGCTGATTTCCCGAAAGTATACGGTTCTTGGCTTACGTTCTACAGTTTTCCCTTCTCTGGCCAGTTCATACAGTTTTTTTCCGTCCACTTTCAGTGCAGAATACATGGGCGGGATCTGCTGCTGTTCTCCCAGAAAGCTTTCTAGTTCTTTTTTTACATCCTCTTCCGTAACTGTGACAGGAAGCTCTTTTAATACCGTTCCCGTCATATCCTGGGTATCTGTTTCAATTCCCAGATGCAGAAGCGCCTCATAAGTTTTTTCTTTTTCTGTCAGCATATCCACAAGTCGGGTGGCTTTTCCAAGAACAACAGGAAGAACCCCCTCTGCTTCCGGATCCAGAGTTCCTGTGTGACCGATTTTCTTCATGTGCAGGATTCCGCGGAGCTTTGCCACCACATCGTGGGAAGTAAATCCCTTTTCTTTCCTGACGTTCAAAACTCCATCCATCATCTGACTTTCTCCATACAGATCTGACGTTCGATCTCTCTTGTCACATTGTTGATCACATCATACATGGAGCCCTGAAGATCGCAGCCGGCAGCTCTTGTGTGGCCGCCTCCTCCAAAATAAACTGCAATTCTGCTGACATCCACATGACCGTTGGATCTTAAGGAAACCTTAAAGGTCTGAGTTTCTGTCTCATAAAGGAACATGGCAACTTCCACGCCTTTAGTAAGACGCAGCTGACTGACAATGCCGTCCAGATCCTTGCCGTCCACACCATAAAACTCCATGTCTTTTTTGCGCAGATAACCGATAATGCACGCGCCGTTCATAAGCAGGATGCTTTCTGCCAGCACCCTTCCCATAACCTGATTCTGAATATAGGTTTTCTCATAAAATGACTGATCAATGATCCGGTTAAACTCAAATCCTGTTTTCATCAGTTCTCCGGCAATTCTCATGGTTTCCGGAGAGGTGGAAGAATACTGGAATACTCCGGTATCGTGGATCATGCCTGTATAAATGGCAGCCGCAACCGGACGGTCTACTTTGTCTGCATCCAGAAGTCCGTAAAGGACCTCGCAGCAGGAGCTGACATCCCCTCTTACATGATTGATGTCCGCAAATCCCGGATTGCTGACATGATGATCAATGCACACCGTCTTTTTTGCCCTGTCAAAATATTCGTCCGCCACAGCCAGACGGTCCCGCGCGCTTACGTCGCAGGTTACAAAGAGATCAAACTCTCTGTCTCCGTCTGTCTCTGTACGGATATCGCCGATTCTGTCAATATGAGAAAAGACAGGCTTGGGATGATCCAGATATATCCTGACATCAATTTCCGGGAAATGCTCTGTCACATAAAGATATAGCGCCATACAGGAGCCTACACAGTCCCCGTCCGGTCTGATGTGTCCGGCGATTCCCATTGTTTTTACACCAGTCAGTACCTCTGAAATATTCTTCATATCCATCCCTCTTATTCTTCCTCAGGCTTCTCAGAAGAAGCATCTTTTCTGGTCACTTCATCGATCATTTTCGACATGTTTACTCCATACTCAATGGATTCGTCCAGGATAAAACGGATTTCCGGCGTGTTTCTGAGATTCAGGTTCTTTGCAAGCTGGCGTCTGATATAGCCCTCTGCGCTTTTCAGACCTGTGATCGTGGCTTTTTTTGCCTCGTCATTTCCCAGAACACTGATATATGCCTTACATGTTTTTAAATCAGGAGCCACTTCTACAGCCATGACAGATGTCATGGGATGAATACGGGGGTCTTTGATCTCACCCCGGATAATGGAGCTTAATTCTTTCAGAACTTCTCCGTTGATCCTTGTATTCTTAATGCTGTTTTTTCTCATTTATGCTCACTCCTATCTTGGTACCTCTACCATGATATAGGCCTCTACGCGGTCTTCTTCTTTAATATCATTAAAGCCGTCAAATACAAGACCACACTCGTAGCCTGCCTTTACTTCTTTTACATCATCTTTAAATCTCTTCAGAGATGCAAGCTCGCCCTCAAAGATCTGCTCGCCTTCTCTTGTGATACGAACCTTGCAGTTTCTCTGGAAAATACCGTCAAGCACATAGCTTCCCGCAATAGTTCCCACTCCGGAAGCCTTGAACAGCTGACGAACCTCCGCATGGCCGATCACCTTTTCCTCGAATACCGGATCCAGCATACCCTTCATGGCAGCTTCCACATCTTCGATCGCCTGGTAGATGACTCTGTACAGACGAAGATCTACGCCTTCCTGATCTGCAAGCTGTTTTGCCATAGCATCCGGACGTACGTTAAATCCGATGATGATGGCATTGGAAGTAGCTGCAAGAGAAACGTCAGATTCGTTTACTGCGCCGACGCCTCCGTGGATCACACGGACAACAACCTCTTCGTTGGACAGCTTGGTAAGACTCTGTTTCACAGCCTCCACAGATCCCTGTACGTCAGCCTTGACAATAAGCGGAAGCTCTTTGAGATCGCTTGCCTGAATCTGATCAAAGAGATTATCCAGAGAAAGCTTGCCTTTTGTTTCTTCAAGAAGACGGTTCTTGTTCTCAGATACAAAGGCTCCTGCAAAGTTTTTGGCCTCCTTGTCACTTGGGAAGGACATCAGGATCTCTCCTGCATTTGGAACGTCTCCCAGACCCAAGATCTCAACCGGAGTGGAAGGACCTGCCTCTTTTACTCTGCGTCCCTTATCATCCATCATTGCACGTACCTTACCGCTGCATGCGCCTGCCGCAATAAAGTCGCCTACATGAAGGGTTCCCTTCTGTACCAGAATTGTTGCAACCGGGCCCTTGCCCTTGTCAAGCTGAGCCTCGATCACAAGACCTCTTGCCGCACGGTTGGGGTTTGCTTTCAGCTCGCATACTTCCGCAGAAAGAAGGATCATTTCCAGAAGAGTATCAATACCCTCTCCTGTGTGTGCGGAAACCGGAACAAAGATGGTGCTTCCGCCCCAGTCCTCAGGAATCAGCTCATACTCGGAAAGCTCCTGTTTTACTCTTTCTACGTTAGCGCTTGGCTTGTCGATCTTGTTAATGGCAACAATGATCTCTACGCCTGCCGCTTTTGCATGGCTGATGGCCTCTACTGTCTGAGGCATTACACCGTCGTCTGCCGCTACAACAAGAACTGCGATATCTGTTGCATTGGCGCCACGCATACGCATTGCTGTAAACGCCTCATGTCCCGGTGTATCCAGGAAAGTGATCTTCTGACCGCTGTTTTCTACCACGTAAGCACCAATGTGCTGTGTGATTCCCCCGGCCTCTCCTCTTGTTACATTTGTGTTACGGATAGCATCAAGAAGAGAAGTTTTACCATGGTCAACGTGACCCATAACGCAGACTACCGGAGGTCTGGAAACCATATCAGCCTCATCCTCTTCCTCTTCTTTCAGAAGCTCTCCGATCACGTCTACCTTTTCTTCAGGCTCTGCGATAATATCATAGCCCAGAGCAATTTCCTGTGCCTTTTCAAAGTCGATCTCATGGTTTACTGTTACCATGGTTCCTTCCATAAAGAGCTTTTTCACAATTACAGACGGCTGCATTTTCATAGCCTCTGCAAGCTCGCGGATGGTCATTTTCTCCGGAAGAGTAATCTCCTTGATCTCCGGCTTCTTCTCTTCCTGCTTCGGCTGCGGAGCCGGCTTCTGAAGAGCTTTCGGAAGTCTGGACATGTTTCTTCTTCCACCCTGATTCGGTCTGTGTCCGCCGCCCTGGGATTTATCAAAATCTTTCTTTTTGTTTTTGTTCTCTCTGTCGCGCTCTCTCTTACTGTCCTTGGAAGTCTTTGTCAACTCCGGAGTAAATACTGCATCACCGTCGTTTCTTCTTCCTCCCGGACGCTGACCGGAACGGTTTCCGCCTCCGAAACGGTTGTTTCCATCAGGTCTTCCCTGACCGCCGCCCTGAGGACGTCCCTGACCTCTGTTGTCAGAAGGTCTTCCGCCCTGACCGCCTCTTACCGGACGATTTCCGCCCTCTCCGTTTCTTACCGGTCTTCCGTCGTTATTTCTTGCAGGTCTTCCCTGACCGCCGCCCTGAGGACGTCCCTGGCCTCTGTTGTCAGAAGGTCTTCTGTCTCCACCGCGGAAATCACGGCTTCTGTCACGTCCGTCACGATTGTTGTCACGGCTTCCTTCTCTGCGCTCTCTTGGCTGACGGTTCTGGTTTCTTCCTGCTCCTGCCTGCTCCTGGGAAGGTCTGTTCTTTCCCTGATTCTGCGCTGCTGTTTCCTGGCTCTTTGTTTCCGGCGCCTTTGTCTGCTCCGCCGGTTTTGCTGCCGGAGCCTCCGGCTGACGTTTTACTGCTTCAGCAGGTTTCTTTGGCGCTGCCTCTGTATTTCTCGGCGCTTTTGCCGCCTGCGGGCCTCTTGCGCCCGGTTTCTTATCCTGTGCCTGACGTTTCGGTCTGTTTTTGCCTCCGTCGCTGGCATTCTGTGCGTGATACACGCGAATAATACTTTTTTTCTTTTTGGGAGTCTCCGCTTTTTCTGCTTCCGGCTTCGCTGTTACCATCTTTTCTTCTGTTCTGGAATTATCCACCTTGGTAATCTGCTCCTTTCCCCTGTGTAAAAAATTTCTGGTTAATATATGCAACAGATGCTTCGTCAAGACTGCTCATATGGCTTTTGACTTCCACACCTTTTTCTTTTAAAGCTTCTATGACTTCTCTGTTCTGTCTGCCGATTCTGGCAGCCAAGCTCATGCACTCTGATTTTTGACATGCGATTTCCTCCTTCAGGCCTGTGATTTCTCAAGTTCCTTCATGATTGCTTTCGCAAAATTTTCATCCTGAACCGCAAGGCTGGCGCGGAATTCCCTTCCGCAGTATTTTCCCAGTTCCTCTTTATCTCCAAAAAATCATAAACCGGTACTTCGTAAAAATCGCACATGTCCCGGAATTCTTCCGTGTATTTTCTGACGCGTCTTCGGCCACCAGAACAAGAAAGCCTTTCCTGTTTGACGGACTTTCTGTGGAAAATTCTCCACTGACGGTTTTTCCCGACCCTTGTGGCCAAGTCCTACCAATGATAAAAC
>ENA-OQAB01000238-OQAB01000238.1-human-gut-metagenome-genome-assembly--contig:-NODE-238-length-31968-cov-3.901699_pt1 | contig 31968 bp, 21 predicted proteins | sample MGYA00242490_ERZ504517 | MGnify/ENA primary metagenome ERZ504517 (study PRJEB26092, sample SAMD00036298) | human gut metagenome | host: Homo sapiens | study: EMG produced TPA metagenomics assembly of...
CTGCGCGATTCGGATGAATATTGCGCAGCCCTTAATTCTCAATTCTCAATTCTTAATTCTCAATTTTCAAATAATGTATTGAGAACTGATGGATTCATTGCTCATCACTCGTCTGATGGTTTCGGCAAACATGTCGGCGATGCTCAATTGCTTAACCTTATCGCACTTCTTGGAGTAAGGAATACTGTCTGTAAATACCATTTCGGTCAGACCGGACTCTTGTACGCGGAATGATGCCGGATCGGACATCACGCAGTGGCTGGCAATGGCACGTACGGATTTGGCGCCTGCTTCCATCATAATGTTGGCAGCTTTGGTAATGGTGCCGGCCGTATCCACAATGTCATCCACCAATACGACATTCTTGTCTTTTACGTCACCGATAATCTGCATGGTGGCAACTACGTTTGCTTTTTCACGCGTTTTGTTGCACAATACCAAAGGTACGCCGAGGTATTTGGAGAATGTGCTGGCGCGTTTTGAACCGCCCACGTCGGGAGTTGCGATAACAAGATCATCCAGCTTTAATGATTCGATATAAGGAAGGAATACTGCCGATGCATACAAATGATCAACGGGAATGTTGAAGAAACCTTGAATTTGGTCAGCATGGAGATCCATAGTAATCAAACGGTCGATGCCTGCAACTGAAAGCAGGTCGGCTACCAACTTGGCGCCGATGGAAACACGAGGTTTGTCTTTTCTGTCTTGACGTGCCCAACCAAAATAAGGAATAACTGCAATTACACTTTTGGCGGATGCTCTTTTGGCCGCATCAACCATCAGCAGAAGTTCCATCAGATTGTCGGAATTAGGGAAAGTGGATTGAACCAGGAATACGTTTGCGCCACGGATGGACTCTTCGTAAGAAACGGCGAATTCACCATCAGCAAAGTGGGTGATATTCATCTTTCCTAGAGGGCAATCAAGGCTAGCGCAGATTTTCTCTGCAAGGTATCTCGAATTTGTTCCGGAGAATACCATAAAGGGTGCTTTTTCGCTCATTTGTAATAGATGTTACCTATTTGTTAATTTGCATGCAAAGGTATGAATTTCCCGCTACATAATACAAGACTTATTGTAGAAAAATATTTTCTTTACCGGATTTATTTGTAGCTTTGCTTTGTGAAATGCCTTTCATCTATATTATTGTCGGTAGGAATGCTATGCCTGGCAGGTATGGCGTTTGTTTCGTGTGTGGGTACGGCTCCTACAAAAGAGGTGCATCTGATTGATTCCTTGAATCAGGCGGCATATACTTATCGTTATAAAAATCTGGACTCGTCGTGTCATGCGGCGTCGAGGGCTTACCGGGAAGTGGGGCTTTACAGACAAGGAAAGGCGGAAGCCTGTAATAATCTGGGATTCTGCGCTTTTATGCGCATGGATTTCGAGCAGGCGGAGAAATACCATCAGGAAGTGTACGGCCTGACAAAGAATGAGTTGGAGCTTCTTATCGCCGATATAGGCTTGATGAAGATTTATCAGCGGACGGCGCTGAACAAGGAGTTTTATGATTACCGCAACAGCGCCGTGCGCCGCATGAAACGTATCGCCGAGGATAATAATCTGTTTGCGGACAGGCATGAACGGATGCGGCTGGCCTACGCCCGGTCGGAGTTCTATATCGTATCTGCCATATATTACTATTATCTGCAGCAGCGGTCGGAAGCTCTGGCGTCCATCGATGAGGTGCCGGAGAACGAGGAGCTGGCAGCGGACACCAACCAGTTATTGTATTATCACTATATAAAGGGTTCGGCTTCTTTGTGTGACGGAGAAACGCCCGACGAGCGTCGTTTAAGGGAGTTTGACGAACTTTACACGACTTGGAGACTGGCTTCCAGAAAAGGGTATCTGTATTTTGAGGGAAACGGCGTACAGGGGTTGGCCAATCTGATGGCTTCGCCGGATAATTATGAATTCTTTCAAGGACGGCGGGCGCATGCGCTGAAGCAGTTCGGCGAGCCGGTGGATTCTTTACTGCCCATGCGGTTGGGGCAACTGGCTTTGGAGAAATTCCGGCAATATAATGACATTTACCAAATTGCGGGCGCGTACGTTTCCATCGGGAAGTATCTGAATGCGCACGGGGAATACGAGCAGGCTCTCGATACGCTGAAACATGCTCTGGAATGTGTAAACGACCATCATCGCCGCTTTTTACGATTGCCACGACAGCTTGGACTGGTTGAAGGCTTACGACCGCCGTGATACGATATGCGCGGAGAAGTCGTGGATTCAGCAGAAACTGAAAACCGTTCCCGAATGGATTTCAAGGATACGCGAGCAGTTGAGTGTGACTTACGCCGGGCTGGAAATGAAAGAGTATTCGGATTATAATAGGAATATATATCTGGATATTCTGGAAGATACCCGTCAGGATAAGGAGCTGGAAAGCCGTTATCAGGCGTTGGAGAAAGAGGCGGGACAACTGAACCTGCTGCTTTTCTGTGTGATTACGGGACTTATTTTGGTGCTGGTGTTCTTCTGGTTCTTTAATAAACGCTCCAAACTGCGCAACAGATTACACCTGCACCGCTTGCAGTCCATGCTGGATATTTGTCAGGGAATAACCGCATCCATCCCCGCCGATGCGCAGACTGAGGAAGACATCACGGATGCGATTCTGACGGCTGTACGTCCGGGACTGAAATGCCTGTTCGGTACAGAAGAGGTATGTATCAAAAACAGAGAATTGGTATTCGCACGGCGTATGGGGAAAGACGAGCAGGCTATGGTGCAGGTAATCAACCCCTATATCCAATGGGCGCTGGATAACGGAATGACGTCCATCTCTCTCGGCGAGGAACAGCGCAGGCTGGAAAAGCAACGCTATATCCATGAACAGCATATCGCCGGAAACAAACGGCAGAATCTGGTTAAAAAGGCTTGTCTTTCCATTGTCAATGGCATTCATCCTTACATCGACCGTATTCTGAACGAGGTGCATAAGCTGATACGCATGGGATATATCCATGATGAAACTATCAAAAAAGAGAAGTATCAGTATATTGATGAACTTGTCACCACCATTAACGAATATAATGATATTCTGGCTTTGTGGATTAAGATGAAGCAAGGTACGCTGAGCCTGAACATCGGGGCTTTTGAGCTGAATGAACTTTTTGAGTTGCTAAGGAAAGGGAACCGGGCTTTCGAGATGAAGCGGCTGGATTTGGAAGTGGAGCCGACCGATGCCTGCGTGAAAGCGGACAAGGCCTTGACTCTCTTTATGATAAATACATTGGCCGAGAATGCGCGCAAATATACTCCTAAGGGGGGTAAGGTGAAAATCTACGCCCGTCGGGAGAGTGATTATGTGGAAATATCCGTTGAGGACAACGGCTGCGGCCTGTCTCCGGAAGATGTCGCCCATATCATAGGCGAGAAAGTATATGATTCCAAAGCCATCGGAATGAACGACGCGCCCGACCGGGAAGAATTGCGAAAGAATAAGGGCAGCGGGTTCGGTTTAATGAATTGTAAGGGTATCATTGAGAAATATAAGAAAACGAATCCTATTTTTAATGTGTGCCTGTTCGATGTAGAGAGTACGTTGGGGCAGGGCAGCCGCTTCTATTTCAGGCTGCCGGCAGGAGTACGCAAGGTTTTGACGGTAATGCTGCTTGCATTCTCTTTGGGTATGGTTTCTTGCGGTAAAGCGACAGATAACGATATGCCGAAGGAAACGCTTACCGATTCTCTGACATCGGCCTTGCAGGCAGAATATGAACTTTTACTGAATCGGGCTTCCGACTATGCCAATGAAGCCTATTACTGTAATGTGGACGGTGAATATGCGATGGCTTTGCAATATATAGACTCCGCGATGATTTGCTTGAATGAGCATTACGGAAAGTATGCCGAAGAACCGCGTCGCTATATGGCTTTGGCCGGGGATGACACGCCTGCCGAGCTGGATTGGTGGAATAGGATGTTTAATTCGGACTTTCATGTGATACTGGATATCCGGAACGAGGCGGCGGTTGCTTTTCTCGCTTTGAAGCAGTGGGATGAGTACAGTTACAATAATGCCGCTTATACTACTTTGTACAAGTTGCTGGGCGAAGACCAGTCTTTGGAAGATTTCTGCCGTGAGCTGGAACGCTCTACGAATAATAAGATGGTGAGCATCCTGCTGGTGGTTATTTTGCTGGTTACGCTATGTCTGGGGTATTATGTTCTGTATTTCCGCAGGAGATTGGTAAACCGTTGGAACCTGGAACAGGTCTTGGAAATCAACAAGCAGGTGTTTTCCGCCTCTGTAATGCCTGCATCCGAAAACGAGGAGATGCTGCAACGGGAAGAAGATACGCTGAAAGGTATTCCGCAACACATAGCGGATAATGCATTCGACGCGGTTAACGAGTTGTTGGGTATAGAGCGGTTGAGTATTGCGGTGTATAACGAGGCTGCCCATAGGTTGGAGTACGCGTCCAATCCTTTGGAAGGAGCGGCGGAGAATAAATCCGTGTGGAAAGACTTGATGCAACGCTGTTTTGAAGAACAGAGGTATCTGTCGGAAAGTGGAATGCAGGCATTGCCTCTCATTGTGAAAGCTGGAAACTCCAGTCAGTGCATAGGGGTGTTGTGCCTGGTAAGAAGCGAGGCGCAGCAGGAGTCCGACCACTTGTTGCTGGAGCTGATAGCCCGTTACGTTGCGATCGTGATATTCAATGCGGTAGTGAAGCTGGCAACGAAATACCGGGATATCGAGACGGCTCAGGACGAAGCACGCCGTGCATCGTGGGAAGACAGTGTGCTGCATGTGCAAAATATGGTACTCGACAACTGCTTGTCTACCATCAAGCATGAAACGATTTATTATCCGAACAGAATAAAGCAACTGATAGGCAAACTCCGTTCCGGTGAGTTGTCGGAAACGGAAGAGCGGGAAACGGTAACGGCTATCAGCGAACTGATAGAGTATTATAAGGGGGTATTCTCCATTTTGAGCCAATGCGCATCCCGCCAATTGGAAGAGGTTACTTTCAGGCGTACGGTGATTCCTGTTTCCGAGTTATCGGAAGCTGCGGAGAAGTATTTCCGCAAGGCGGGCAGGGGAGTTGCGGCTTCTGTTGTTTTCAGTACGGAAACGGTAGACGAATCGGTTGTCGGCGATGTAAAACCAATTGCGTTTTCTGTTGGAGAACTTGATTGATGAAGCTTTGTCTGTACCTGTTTCGGGAAAAATCAGCCTGACTTGTGCAGTAGAAGATGATTTTGTGCGTTTTCTTTTTACAGACACGCGGCGGGAGAAGACAAGGGAAGAGCTGAACCAACTGTTTTATCCGAATCTGGCGCGTATGACGGCCGGTGAAAGAGGAGAGTTGCACGGTACGGAGTATCTGCTATGCAAACAGATTATTCGCGACCATGACGAATTCGCCGGAAGAAGAGGATGCCGCATTAACGCGGAACCTGCGGAGAAAGGGGGATTTGTCGTATACTTTACGCTACCCCGTTATCTAAAAAGAATTTAGCCGGGAAGATAATTGTTTTTCCCCGGAGCAAATCGGAATAAGTAAGGATGAAAGGATATGAAATATGGAAGCAAAGAAATTTAAAGTCATTATTGTAGAGGACGTAAAGCTGGAGTTAAAGGGGACGGAAGAGATATTCCGTCACGAAATACCGGATGCGGAAGTTATCGGTACCGCCATGACGGAACAGGAGTTCTGGGGTTTGATGGAAACCGGTGTACCGGACCTTGTTTTACTGGATTTGGGCTTGGGCGGTTCCACCACTATCGGCGTGGAGATTTGCCGCAATATCTTTAAGCGCTATCCGGGTGTGCATGTGTTGATATTCACCGGAGAGATTTTGAATGAGAAACTATGGGTGGATGTTCTTGATGCGGGAGCCGACGGTATCATTCTGAAGACCGGAGAACTGCTGACCAAGACGGATGTACAGGCCGTTATGGACGGGAAGAAACTTGTTTTCAATTATCCCATATTGGAAAAGATTGTAGAACGCTTTAAAACTTCTGTCCGGAATGATGCGAAACGGCAGGAAGCCGTTATCAGTTATGATATAGACGAATACGACGAACGCTTTCTCCGTCATCTTGCTTTGGGGTATACCAAGGAGATGATTGCCAATCTGAAAGGAATGCCGTTTGGCGTGAAGTCTTTGGAGAAACGGCAGAATGATTTGATAGGACGCCTTTTTGGAGATTATGAACGAGTGGGAGTAAATGCTACGCGCCTGGTGGTGCGTGCGCTCGAGCTGCGTATTCTTGATATTGACAATCTGGAAGCGGACGAGGAATAATCCCGGATACCGAATAGTTATGAGGAATAAATGGCGCATGCCCCATCCCGCAACGATGTTCTTCCTGCTGACGCTGGGAGTTATTTTTCTGTCGTGGATATTCGATGTCTACGGTTTGAGTGTGCGTCTGCCTCAGACAGGCGAGGAGATACGTGTACAGAGTTTGTTGAGCCCGGAAGGTATTCGATGGCTGTTGCGCCATGTGGTAACGAATTTTACGGGTTTCGCCCCGTTGGGGCTGGTTATCGTGGCGATGTTCGGGATAGGAGTTGCGCAACATTCCGGGTTTATAGATGCGTGTATACGCAAAGGCATACGCGGCCGGGGACGTAATCCGTGGCGTATCGTACTCAGTGTTATTGTTTTGGGGTTGCTGTCCAATGTAGTGGGGGATGCCGGATATATCATATTGCTGCCTATCGCCGCAACGTTATTCCATTCGGTAGGATTGCATCCCGTAGGCGGAATTATAGCTGCTTATGTATCGGTGTCGTGCGGTTATAGTGCCAATATACTATTGAGTACGCTCGATCCTATGCTTGCCGCCGCAACACAAGAGGCTGCCGATATGACGGATGTGTCGGGCGGACGGGTCGGACCTCTGTGCAATTATTATTTCTTTTGCGCATCTACTTTCCTATTGGCGCTCATTATTTACCATATAACCCGTAGAAGACTATTGCCGGGCTTAGGGGAATACAATGGAAGTAATGCGTTCTGCGGTTATAAGCAGTTGTCCCGAAAGGAGCAGAGAGCTTTGTTGGGAGCTGTCATTGTCGGTTTGCTCTATGCGGCGCTTGTTCTGTGGGCTACATTCTCTTCGTGGGGGATATTGAGAGGCGTTAATGGCGGGCTGATCCGTTCGCCGTTTATTGTCGGTATCCTGTTCCTGCTATCTTTGGGGATAGGGTTGATGGGAATGGTGTATGGATTCGCTTCCGGACGTTATCGTACGGACGGTGATGTGATAGAGGGGCTGACCCAACCGATGAAGTTATTGGGCGTTTATTTCGTAATCGCTTTTTTTGCTGCCCAGATGTTCGCTTGCTTTGAGTATTCACATCTGGATAAGTGTATCGCAATAATGGGAGCGAATATGCTTTCTTCCGTTCGTTCGGACAGTTTGTGGATACTGATATTATTTATTTTGTTTACTGCTCTTATTAACCTCATTATGGTTTCTTCCACATCGAAGTGGGCGTTTATGTCGTTCATTTTCGTTCCGGTATTGGCCGGTATGGGGATTTCTCCGGATATGACACAGTGCGCGTATCGCATCGGTGATAGCGCAACGAATGCGATTACTCCTTTCATGTTTTATATGCCGCTTGTTCTGACGTATATGCAGCAGTACGATAAGCAGTCTACTTATGGTTCGCTGCTTAAATATACGTGGAGATATTCATTGGCCATTCTTATTGCCTGGACTGCTTTGTTTGTGCTTTGGTATCTTTGTAAACTGCCGCTGGGATTGTAAGTCGGGATTGTTTTCGCGCGTATCTTTATTCTGCGGTAATAATATCAACATCATAACCAATGAAAAGCCCGCTTTCAATGACTCCCGTAATGGATTTGAGCTGTTGTTCCAAACCGGAGCCGATGGTGTCGAAACGGACATCCAAGATAAAGTTACCGTTTTCGGTCAGTATCGGACCGTCTTTCCCAACAGCAAGCCGCAATGTTATTTCAGAAGCTCCCAACCGATGAATCTCCTGCTCCGCATGATTGAGCGCACCGGGAAAGACTTCCACCGGAACAGGAAATTTACTACCCAAACGCTCCACCTTCTTGCTTGGGTCGATGATGATGTAACTTTTGTCGCTGCTTTTAATCAGCAATTTTTCTTTGAACATGGCACCGCCGCGACCTTTAATCAGGTTATGTTGCGGATCGACCTCGTCGGCTCCGTCAAAAGTCCAGTCGGGGCGTTTATTCCAAAGGGTGGTTTGTGGTATGTTCAGTTGTATGCAGGTCATTGAATCTCATTGGAAGCGGGTATTATCTCTATGTGGAGCGTTCTTTGCGTATCCGTTCGGCCAATGCGAATAAGTCAGGTAGACAGTAGAGCCGGAACCGGCACCGATTATATCTCCGTTTTTGGCTATATCGGCTACTTCTTTGGCAAACACGCTCTTTGCCGGCTCTGTTGATAATAGTATTTGACCATTGCAACTGTTCTATGAGTTGATTGTTCCACTTCATACCTTTTACTGTTTCTTATATTGTTATTATAACATAACTTTAAAGAAAAAAGTTTGCCAAGAATGTTTTCTGTTTCATTGGTTAACGGACTTTGTAAATAGCTGTTCATTAAGGTTATAATTTAAGTCGTATGGGTGACCGTCTATTTTTTATATTGATAGATACATTGTCCTTGTTCCCGGTTTCTTTAAACTGACCCTCGATTGTGTGACCTGTGGCAGAGCGTACGGGGTATAGTACTGTAATATATCGTACAGGACTGTTATCTGGCTTCCGCATGACAACCGCATAGGACTTTCTTTGTTCATATTTTCTGTCTGTCTGGTAGGATATGCGGCCATCAAATTCTTTGAAGATAAGATTCTTATTTGTTTCTCCGAATGTACGAACTAACAGATTGTTGTCACCATTGAAGGTGGTATGAGCGCCAAATACTTCCTTATCCAAAAGAACATTGTCAACAGACTTTTCATCGCAAAGATGGAAATATAATTTTGCATATCCGGTAGCTGTCCCGAATCCTTCATCTACAAGTACAAAGAATTCTTGTGGCCGTTTGACGTAGAAGATGGCTCGACGGTGTTTGAAGTTGGCATATCCTTGATTTTCCGTCACAATAAGTTGGTATTCATTTTCATCTTTGGATAATAATAAGGTTCCGGCTGCTTTATTGATGTTTTCCGCTCCGGTCTCTTCATGTTCCGCGGTCTTGCCTAAAACCATCGTGTTATGCGCTTTGGTCTGGCGGAACCATCTGCGTAACTCCATTACATTTTCATTACCCTCTGCCATATATGCACAAACACCGGAGTCGGGGAAGAAGTTACGCCCGTTACGATATAGCTCAAACGTACCGTTGTCAAGCTGGTTATGGCTCGAATCGCCCAATTTTGAAGAAATATTATTACTGTGAATCAATACGGTAGATTGTGAGTCCCAACCGCTACGCAGTACATAAAAGCCTGAAGATTGGAACGTTTTTATTTGTGTGCTCGGACAAGTGCCGCTTTTGCCATATGTGTACATATATTCAAACTCGGAATCTTCAGGAAACATTTCCATATATTTCTTGAAATTCTTATTTAGCACGCTTCGGGTTTTCACCCATGAATCGTTGAAAGCAGGGCTGCAATCTTTACTGTTTTTCGTGAAATAGCTGGGGTAAGTGAAGTGCATCACTACCTTTGCCGCTTTTAAAAGTTCCTCATTGAGATTTGGTGAAAGTAAATTTTCCGGAACTTCGTTCAGAAGAAGCAGTCGTTTGAGGTCATACAGTCCGTCTAATATACCTATATGATAATGTAGAGACAAGTCGTTTGTCATACCATCTTCCAAAAACAGTTTTGAAGTTTGGTCATTGATGATATCACAACCTGTTTTTTGCCATTGTGAGGCATTCTTCAACTCAGGGAATAAAGTTCCTGCAAACACTAATGCCACTGCTTGGCTTAGCAAGATGTTATTTTCACCGGCATATTTGTATTTGGATAAATAATCGGCATGCTCCGCAAAGTGTACCAGGAAAAAAGAGAGCCACTCCGGCGTAAAGTTGGGAGAACTTTTGAAATATTCAAATGACTCCGTCTGACCCATAATGCGTGTGGACACTTGAAGCTGATACCATTTAAACTTATCAGGACTGCCTTCGGGCAGAGGATGCTTGGCAATCCAATCGGTATATACTTCTTTCCATGAAAGCATATATTTCTCATCATGAGAATCTTGATAGGTTTTTCCTTGAAGCGGCATCCAATTGTGGCGATGCAATTGTTTCTGATATTCATTATCCGCACCTTTAGGCGCAAATTCCCAATTGATTGTTTTATCGCTGTTTTGTAGGGAATAAGGCTTTTTCAGATTCTTATCTTCCAAATAGTTATCGTTTACATAAAAACGGTATTCATCTATGGCATAGTCCGCATAACCACGCTCTACCTCACTGGGAGAAGCTGATGTGACATTGGGATTCTTTATATTCTCTCTGTTTATGTAGTAAGCCAACAGTTCTTTTAAGGCAGTATTATCATCACCTGCTTCATGCAGCGATTTGACAGCACTCAATCCGGGATAGTCCAGATTAAGGAGCGAGAATACCTCAGTCTTCAGTTCCTGGGCATTTGCTTTTCCAACGAAGCAAGCAAGAGCCAGCAGGACGATATATTTGAAAAGTCTTATTCATAATGTTTGTCGATTTATAGTTCAGGTATTAGAGATTTTTATAGCTGATGCCTTTCAAATCCATGAAACGCTTCAAAGCTTCCATATAGTAGTAGTCCGCATAGTTCAGCGGAGTATCGATTTCCGAACCGTTAGGTAATGAACCGGTAGAGTGCATCAGGATGAATCCCTGGTTTTCGCCAACCTTTGCCAGATAAGCGTCGCTTGACAAGCTCTTCAAGATTTTCTCTGCGTAGTCCAGATATTTTTTTCCGTCGGGTACCATCGTGCTTAACTCTATCAGGGCGGAAGCGGTTACTGAAGCGGCAGATGCGTCACGCGGAGTTTCCTCGGTTACGGGAGCGTCATAGTCCCAGTAAGGAATGGCGTCGTCGGTCTTAACGCGATCCATAATCATGTCAGCCACTTTTACGGCGAAGTTCAGGAAAGTAGTGTCTTGTGTTTCGCGATAGCAAGCAGTATAGCCGTATACAGCCCATGCTTGTCCGCGTGCCCATGAAGAGTTGTCGTTCTTGCCTTGGAATGTTTGTTTCTTTTCTACCGTACCATCGTTGTTGTAGCTGACTACGTGCCAGCAAGTATAGTCGGGGCGGAAGTGGTTGTTCATGGTAGTCATTGCGTGTCTGACGGCAATATCCTTATAAGAGTTGTTACCGGTTGCTTTGGCTACATTGAACAGGAGATCCAGGTTCATCATATTGTCGATGATAACGGGGAAGTTCCAGGTTCCGAAGTCCCATGAACGGATAGCTGAAATGGAGTCGTTGAAACGTCCGCACAAGTTGTCGGCGGTTTCTTTCATTACGGCTGCAATGGTATCGTTAGGAGCCAGACGCTCTGCATTACCATAGCTGCAATTTACCATGAAGCCCAAGTCGTGCGTACCGGTGTAGTAACGAACGGGGTTCAGCAGGTTAGTATATTGAATAGCCCATGTTTTCAGTGTATCGTTGTCCGTCAATTCGTAAGCATACCATAAAGAGCCCGGGTAGAAACCGCTGGTCCAGTCATAAACGCTGCATAGGCGGCGTTTTCCCAGTTGGTCGGCTGCGGGGTGTGCGCGTAAAGAATCTTTGAAGGTTTCTTCACCTCTTTCTAATTGGCGGCACAGGAAGTCCATGTCATAGCCTGTGCGAATAGAACGCGGCAACATATTAGTGGATGAGATTTCTTCTGCGGTTAATGTTAATTGTGCAGAAGCTACATCCAGGCCTTTTTTAATCCAACTGTAGTCTTCCTTAGGCTGTGTCTGGCATGATGCAAAAGTCAGCGCACCCAAAGCTAAGAGAACAAGGTTTTTTTTCATGTTATTCGTTTTTAATGTAATTGATTTTAGTAGGTTTTGTAACGAAAGCAAAGCTAACGGATTTTTTATAGTTTTTGTAGTAAGAATGTTGAAAAGGCAATTAATCCGCGTTCTTCGAATGTCACTTTTGTTGAAAAGAGTTTAGATAATCTCCAATATGCCTCGGGTAGGGGCATATTGGAGATATATTTAGGGTGATTGTTACCAACCCGGGTTCTGTTCAAACTGGGTACACAAGTCCATTTCGCGTTGCGGGATGGGCATTAGTTCGTGTTTTCCTTTTTCTGTGTAGTCATATACAACGTAATTAGCACTACTCCACCAGTTCTTTAATGCGTTATATGTATTTTGTACTGTTTCATAATACACACCCCAGCGTACTAAGTCGAGGCGTCGATGACCTTCGAATGCTAATTCGTAGGCACGTTCTTTATGAACGGCTTCACGGAAAGCAGTTTGATCCAATCCCTCCTTTAAGCTATAGTCTTTGTTGATTGTTCCATCTGCTTTTGTATAACCGCGTTTGCGAACTTTATTAATAGCAGCATAAGCCTCTGTGGTGGGGCCGCCTTTCCATTCGTTCAAGGCTTCTGCATATAGTAACAGTACATCTGCATAACGTAATACATACCAGTTTACAGTTGATTTATCATTGTTGATGAAAGGTATACTTTCCATGTATTTGTCAATATCCCATTTGGCCGGAGTATAAGTTTGTTTAGCTTTTTGAGACTTTTCAGGATCCAGGTCTTTACTTAACGCAGTAGCAGTATTGTCGTTGGGAATACTGGCTGCCAAGTAGTAATCATCCAAGTAAACAGCACCGGTTTTACTGTCGTTATGACCGTGCTTGTAGTTAGCTATAGATAAGTTCTGACGTCTGTCGGGACTTATGCCGGTGGTTTCATCAGGCTTGGCTTCTTCTCTCCAATCAAGTACGAATGAATGAACAACCTGAACGTTGGCTGCAGTACTTCCGCTACGACCTGCATCGACTGTAGTTTTAACTCCGTTCCATTTTCCAATACGACCCACAGGATCACTATTTCCAGAATATGTAGGAGAGTAGAAAGATATTTCAATCAAACTTTCCGTTGGGTCCCAAATACCGTTACAAGTGTTTTTCCATAATTGTTCGTAGTCGTTCAGTAAATCGTGTTTACCCGATTCTACTAAGATACGTGCAGTTTTTGCGGCAGCTTCCCACTTACTTGTATCTTGTATGGGGTATCCTGCCCAAGTGGCATACACTTTAGCGAGTAATCCCAATGCTGCTCCTTTTGAGAAACGATAATCGTTACTACTGCGGTAGGTATCATCTTTTGCATACGGCAGAATGTCGCAAGCGTATAACAAATCTTCTTCAATTAACTTATAGACATCTACAGGATCGGCCTGTACAAAGGTCGACGGATGTTGGTTGGACATAGCTGTACTTGTCATTAAAGGAATGTTTCCCCAGCGGCGGACTAATTCGAAGTAATACAATGCTCTTAGGGCTCTTGCTTCGGCAATGTAGATAGTCGCCAACTGTTTATCGGACTCGTTGTATGAATCCATTTTTACAGATATGCGTTCCAAAAAATCGTTTGCATTATAAATACCCGTATAGAGAGAAGCCCATGAAGTCTGCACTTCGGCTTGCGAAGCAGAATATGCATTGGTAGGCAAAATACGGAAATTCTCGGTAGTGCTTCCTTCTACTTGCGAGATATCAGTTCCCATAGAAAAGTAGATGGAGAGATGATAACCGTACATTCCCTCTTCTATCGTAGAGCGATATACACCGAGCAATACATCCTGTGCTTCTTTAGCATCATTTAGATATTTGTTTTTCTCTACTTCAGTACTACTTTCTTCTTCCAAAGAGCATGCAGCGGGAAGAAAGCATAAGGCTAAAATTCCTATATAGTATATAAACTTTTTCATATGTATATTATTTTATGAATTAGAATTGAAGGTCGATTCCCACAGTGAATACTCGGCTCTTAGGATAAGCACCCCAGTCCAGACCCGGCATCATCGGATTACTCAGACTGTTTACTTCCGGGTCATAACCGCTGTAGTTATTCAGACAGAACAAATTCTGACCGGTAACATATACACGGAGTCTGGAAGCGTGGAACTTGTTTGTCCATTTCTTTGGCAAGGTATATCCAAGTGTCACATTTTTCAGACGTAAGAATGAACCGTCTTCTACAAAACGTGAATATACATCGTTTGTGATATAGCCTCTGTAAGAAGGTACCAAATTAGATGCATTGGTAGGACTCCAGCGGTCGGCTACTTCAGCAAGCATATTGCGACGTCCGCTACGGCTTTGTGTGGCATACAAACGGGTAGCATTATAGATGTCATTGCCATAGTTGAACTGGAACATAAAGCTTAAATCGAATCCTTTGTATTCAAAAGTATTAGTGATACCACCAAACCATTTCGGCATGGCATTACCAATTACTGTACGGTCATTGGTCGTGATATCACCGTCACCGTCTTGGTCTTTATATTTTACAGCACCCGGAACAGCTCCGTTTTGTGCACCTTTCTCACCCGTATTATAACGTGTATTGTTAGTTATTCCAGGTTTCAATACTAAATTACCATTCGTATCGGTATAAAAATCATCGTACTGATAGATACCGTCAAATTCATAACCATAAATCAATCCTAGAGATTCGCCAACTTTAGCGATATAATCATAACCGGTGAAATTGCTATCGAAACCGGAACGTGCGTACATATGGCTTGCGCCGTCTGCCAATGCTTTCAACTCATTTCGGATAAATGAGATATTGAAATTGGTATTCCATGTGAACTCTTTAGTCTGTATATTAGTAGAGGTTATACTTAATTCGATACCCTTGTTTGGATTTTACCGATGTTCTGCCATTGCGAAGTGAAACCGGTGGCTTGTGCCAATGATTGTGCCAACAATAGATCTTTAGTGTTCTTGATAAAGAAATCAGCAGTTACATTCAAACGGTTATCAAAGAAACCTAAATCTAAACCTAAGTTGACAGAACTTGAACCCTCCCATTTCAAATTAGAGTTTTCAATTGTTTCGGTGTCAACACGGTAACTGTACTGTTACCCATACCATATTTACTGTCTGAATATAAATCCATAGACAAGTAATTGCTGATACGGTCATTACCCACGATACCCCAACCGAAGCGTACCTTGAAATTGGAAAGCCATTTAAGGTCTTTCATAAACGCTTCTTCTGACACACGCCATGCAGCAGAGAATGAAGGGAAGAAGCCCCATTTATTCTTGTTGGAGAATACGGTAGAACCGTCAGTACGTACAGTTGCCGTCAACAGATAACGGTTGTCGTAGTTATAGTTGGCACGGGCAAAGAAAGAAAGTAGGGTCTTATCATAATAGTCGGTGTTTACTTTACTTGGAGTAGCGCCAAGTCCCAAGTTGTTGTTACCTAAGTTATCAAATGGGAAGTCCATAGCTTCACCAAGCAGATACTCGCTGCTTCTGAAAGAAACTTCATGAGCTAACATTACATCATAGTTATGTTTTTTCACTTTGTCTTTCCATGTCAATGTATTCGTATTGGTCCAGCGAACATCGCGTCCCATTTGTGTACGTCCGTAAGGTTTCTGTCCATTACGGTAGGCTTCTTTTGAACCGTCTCTATAGAATATATCTGTACGGCTGTTGGTTGTATTATAAGAGCCGCTGGTTTTGAATGTCAGTCCTTTTATAATTTGCCAGTTTACTGCAGCATTAGCCGACCACATTTCGGCACGTTTGTCATTTGTTACGGATTCTGCCTGTTTCACAGGGTTTACCTGTGCCAAGCTTTCACCTGTACTTAGCATTTCAGGGTCAATGGCTGATTCCAAAAGTTCCTCATTAGTCATTTTTAAACCACCTGTAGGACGTGCACTTAATATCTGTGCCAACATGTTGAAACGTCCTGAGTCACCAGATGTTCCTACACCCTTGCGGTTGGTCATAGCATAGTTTACAGTCAGATTGAAAGAAACTTTCTTATTTATTTTCTGATCCAAGCGGAATTTGGCAGTAGTTCTGTCAAAGCCACTATTTTTGAAAATACCGTTTTCTACATAACGTGAGAGTGAACCATTGTATTTAGTATTGTCGGTACCGCCCATAATACTTATATTATGATCTTGTGACCATGTTGGGTTGAATGTTTCACCTTGCCAGTCTACTCCGGCTACTCCGATATAGTCGTCAAGTGTCTGGTATTTATAAGGATTACCGTCTGCGTCATTTTCAGCTTTGAAGTAAGTACCACTATAATTTTCATTGACTTCTCCCTGTAATTTTACGAATTCATATGGAGAAAGCAAATCCAGTGTCTTTGAGATTTTACGATAGGTGGCGGAACCGTTATAAGAAACAGTTGTCTTGCCTACTTTACCAGATTTTGTAGTGATTAATACTACACCATTGGCTGCACGTGCACCGTAGATAGCAGATGATGAGGCATCTTTCAGTACTTCGATAGATTCAATGTCAGAGTTTGAAAGATAATCTATGTCCGAAACTTCGAAGCCGTCCACTATATAAAGTGGAGAAGCGTCTCCGGTCAATGTTCCTACACCACGGATGCTGATATTGAAACCTGCCCCCGGAGTACCGTCAGTAGAGGTGATTTGCACACCGGCGATTTGACCGCCTAAAGCTCCGGCAACAGAACTGGTTTGGAAACCTTCGATATCCTTAGAAGCTACGGAAGCAACAGAACCTGTCAAGTCACTTTTTTTCATGGTACCATAACCTACTACAATTACTTCATCCAACGTTTTGCTGTCAGGAACTAATTGTACTGTTATTTGTGTCTTGCCTTGCAGACGGACTTCTTGCGTCAAATATCCGATGTAGCTGACTACCAATGTGGCGTTTTTCTTTACTTTAAGTGTAAAGTTTCCATCTAAGTCGGCTGCAACACCGTTATTCTCTCCTTTTACTTGAATTGTAGCACCAATTAGAGGCTCTTTGTTTTCGTCGAGTACAGTTCCTTTCACTGTTACACCTTGTGCGAAAGTGATAATGGAGACGAGGAGAGCTAAGAGGGTGATATACCCTCTTTTGCTCAATGTATGAAATGTTGATTTATACATAATGTTTTAATGTTTTTGTTATTCAAAATTTTCATCAAACCAGATAATTACAGGATGTACACTGCCTGATTTTTCCTCCCGTGTCTTTTACATCATCTAATTCAGTTTTTTGTCCATCTAAGTTATATCTAATTTGTGCAATTACAGCACCATTTGCATATTTTTTATCTGCTCCTATCCATTTATTGGGATTAATAACAATCTCTCTCGTAGTAGCATCTATATAGGCTGCTTTATCTTCTTTACCCGGTATTGGATCTTGTTTACCGTCAACGGGACCATACCAAGACATTGGTGAACTATTACCTTTATCTATTCCTGTCTTGCAGTTATCCCAAACTTGATAAAGTAACTCTGTGGGTTGAGATTCGTTACTCAATGTTCCGCTTTGATGGTTAGAATTATTGTCTAAGTTCAAGTATGAAAATCCATTACGGAAATCTAAAATTAAGTTACTAATATCTTTTTCTGATTTAACTGTACCATTTCCATATTCTACTACTTTGCAGTTAATAGATTTACTGTATGATAGCATTAGCACGAGGATTTACTCTGACGACACATGGATCAATAAGCATCATTCCCCGATTATCTTTATTGTAATTTTTAGGTGTAGTAAAGAATATTGGAATATTTTTAGTTACAGCTGGAGCATTATTCCCACTTACTGTAACTGCAATAACTAATATTCCACCATCATATGCACCGAAACCGTTTGCACCTCCTGTCGTTATTGTTCCAGTGCTAGGGTCTATTTTGGTATATTTAGGGTCGAATTTGTTAGGGAATCTTTCCACGATATCATATTTAATGTTTGTTCCTTCAGGTAGATTATAATCAAGAATAGGGAGCTCCGATGTAATATTACCTCTATTGGGAAATCTAATGATATTGCGGTATAGACTGGTGCTTTCTTTTTTAGGTGTAAAATTTTGTTTGACACCAATTTCATATGGCGTTTCTACATTGGTTCCCCAACTTACAAAATGTGTATCATCCATACTATTGGGGTTCTTGTATACTGTGATAGTAAGAGGTTTTACTACACCTTCTTTGTTTTTTCTGTTACTTACTTTTACTTGGATATTATGTTCTCCAATACTTAAAGTATGGTCTTTTGTAATACTAATTGAACCATCACCAGAGTTAATGGTAATAATTTCTTTTTCAATTAAAGCTTTAATTTCATCACTATTGCTACTGTCAAATTCGAATGTAGCTGCACCACCAATAAAGGTGTTATCTTTAGCATAGTTTGTCAATTCACTTCCAGGTAGATAGAAACTATTTATTGGAGTGTAATGAAATTTTTCAGGGACAATCGGCTCAATAAATGTTACAATTTTTACAGAGTAAACAGCTTTGAAATCAGTACTACCATACGCGTTTTCTACAGTAATATCAAAAACATACGGAGTTTCAGTAGCAGTTAGATTATGCCCCTCTGGAATACTGATTTGACCAGTAGTAGTGTCAATATTAAATGCTGAAGTTTCTGGTGTGACAGACTTAATGGTGAATTTTAAGTTTTCTTTAGAGCCTTCAATAGTAGGAATTACAGATTCTCCTTGTTGTTCTATTTCAAAGAGATCAGGCATAAATTCTTGTTCGATATAAAATAGATTTCTAGGTTTGGCTACGACTTTGAATGTAACTGCATCAGCATACATGTGATTACCTGCTAATGTCGTTAATCTTAGGCTTAATGTATAATGTTCGCCAGCTATCAATTTATCTTTTGTATCGGGATTAATGGTTATTTTGCCATTAGAACTAATGTTGAAATAAGCCAAATAAGGTTTGCTTTCATCTTGGGCAATAGCATAGCCTACAATACTAACGTGTTTATCCTTTTCTGTAATAACTTGTGCACTAGCTTCAATCCAATTCTCTTCATCTTGGTTTACTAATACTTCTGCAGGTTCTACAGTTACACCTTCAGGGACAGCTAACAGCATGTTTACTTGTACAGCATTTTTAAAGTTGTAGAAACTGCCGTTAGAGTAACAACCTACACTAATATTATAGAGTCCAGCTGACATTGTTTCTGTATTTTGGATAGTTATTTCACCAGTTTCGGCATTTATCACAAAATTATCTTCGTTATTGTAAGTTTCATCATTAAATGTAACATTAGTGATGGAAAAATCGTATGGTGCACTCCCTTTGTATGTGGGTGCTTTCAATGTGTATGACATGCTAGGACCTATATCTGTTATACCCAAATAATGAAGAATAAATCCTGTTGAATCAGTAGTCTCTGTTTTGTCACAAGAACTACATAACACTGCTAATACGGCTATAATGGATAGACGTAATAAGCTAAATGTATTTGATAATTTAGATTTCATATTATGAAAATTATTGGTTTGTTATAAAGTATAAGATAAATCGTAATTAGTATTATTGATTTCTACTTTTACGGAAGCACCATTTTCACTATAACCTTCATCTGTGAATTCTGCATTAATATTTTGTGAACTTGTATCTCCACAGGGAAGGATAACTGTGATAAAACGTGCCGTTTCATCAGCCGCTTTATTCTTTTTAATACGATAAGATTTACGTGTATAAAATACGTCATTTTTTGACAGAGAAAGCGACTCTTCCTGTAAAAGGTTCAAAAGTGAAGTCTGTTTTTGGGAATGTACGTACTACAATGTTATTGCCATCATTGAATGTAGTATGGGCTCCCATCTCATCGGCATCATATTCTACTTCATTTTCGTTTTTGCAAAGGTTAAAACTCAAATTTGCAGAACCAGTTGCATTCCCTATTCCTTCATCTATTAAAACAAAGAAACTCTTATTTACGTAGAATACAGCACGCCTGTGTTTCATATTTTCATAATCTTGATTTTCGAAAACAAGCGTTTCGATATTATTTCTTGTTTCAGATTTTAATAATACACCGGCGGCGTTTTTACTTTTTGTGTTGTTAAGAGATAATGTGTTGTGTTTATCAGGGCCGCGGAACCAATTGCGATATTCTTGTATCGCCGAATCATCACTTGAATATGCGCATACACCTGAGTCAGGGAAAAAATTACGTTTATTAATATAGAGCTCAAAAGTTCCATTGTCTGGCTGGTTGTGACTATACGAACTTAAACTGGTTGATACATCATTGAATTTATTATTACTGAAAATCATAACTGTAGATCCGGGGTCCCAGCCGTTACGCATAATGTAAAAACCTGCATCATCAAATATCTTCATTTCATTTCCCGGAGTTTTTCCTTGTGCTGTACCGCCATTACCAGCTGTATACATATACTTCAGCTCTTCACTGTCGGGAAACATTTCTACATATGTTTTAAAATTATTGTTTTTCAATGTGTTGCGTGAACGATTCCATGAATCGTTGAACATAGGAACTATTTGGTCTAGATTTTCTAATTCATCTTTACTAGTTCCGCTAAGAAAATAGTTAGGGTATGTGAAATACATAACTACTTCAGCAGCTTTACGAAGTGCTTCTTTAAAATCAATAGATTGATTATTGGCGTTTGCTAACTTCATGGCTTCATAGAAGTCTGCAATAGCCGCTATATGATAGTGTAAAGAAAATTTCTTTATGCCATCCATCTGCAAGAAATTGTTGTACTTGTGTATTTAGAATCCCGTAACCTTTATTTTTCCAATTTTTCCGCATTCTTCAATTTCAGGCATTAAAATACCGGCTGTTGCTAATGCGTTAGCTTGTGTGACAAGGATATTACCACCAGCTTCATATGGATATGCAGCTAAAAAATCACATGTTCTATGAATGCTGTTAGGAACGTAGTGAACCATTCAGGAGTAAAATTGGAAGATATTTTGTAGTAATCCATTAATTGTACTTGGTCAAGAACGCGTGTTGCTACTTGTAATTGCCACCAGGGACCCTCATCTGTGGGACCTGCTTCTGGTTTAGGGTTTTGAACGATCCAATCGCTATATACTTCAATCCAAGAGTTTATGTACTTCTCGTCGTGGGTTGCGCGATATACTTTTGCCTGTGGTATGAACCATTGGTGGCGGTGTAGCTGTTTTTGATATTCTGCACTTGTACCTTTAGGATTGTTGGCCCAATTGATAGCTCCGGCTTTTCCTACGGAATAGGGCATTTCTGTTGTAGCATCTTCAAGTTGTCCATTTACATAAAAGCGATATTCCAATGCATAATTTGCTTTAGATAAATCGGCATCACTGTAAGTTACATCAATTAGTGAGAGATTCGGATTTGTTACATTAGTCCGTGTTCTGTAGTATTCAAGCAATGCACTGGCGGCAAGGTAATTCTCGCCTGCTTCATAATATTGCTTTACTTTTTCCAGACCGGGGTAGTCGAGGTTGAGTTGTTCAAAAACAGCAGCGTTCAATTCTGCGTTCTCTTTGTTTTCGGGAGTCAGTTCCGGACTGATGTTTCCGCCTGTTGCGAAGTCTTCTTCATCGTCAACACATCCGGAGAATGCAAATAATGCGAACAAACAAATAAAAAGAGTGTTCTTCATACTTAAGTTGATTTTTATTAGTAAAAGTTTAATTTTTCTTGCCGCAAATATATTACATTGTATTTTAAACAATAGTATATCTTGTTTATGTTTTTTTTGAATTTCGAATTTTATTATCAAAGTTGTTGAATGAAATATTAGATTTGTCTAAAAGGGTGGCATAAGATGCTCAGAGAGGGCGGTTTGAGTGAATTGGGAAGTACCGGATTATACTTGTTTTATCAGATTATCATCGTAGGAAAACAGGATATTATCATAGGAAAATAATGTTTGCTCATACTTCCTTCACCCTTTTACTTCCTCCTATTCATAGGGGATAACGGGTGAAGCCTGATTATATAAGTACCATTAGTGTCGGCGTATAGCAGTACTTGAAACGCCACACCTTATCTCCCCAAAGTCCGGGTATTTGCTTGGCAAACCACAGGCATTATGAACGTTGAGGTGTGGCATTTTACTCGTAAAGACGTGGTGTTGCGGGTGCTGACGTGTGGGGTTATTACACATAAAATCGTCTTGCAGGATGAATAAGTTCATCCTGCAAGACGAATAAATTCATCTTACTAGCTAAACTTTTTCGTCCCATGGGATGAATATATTTATTCCATGGTTTCACCCGCTATCCCGCATGAATAGGAAGAAGTGAAAGGGTGAAAGGCGGGAATGTATAAATTTCATCAGAGAACTTATACATTAAACCTTTATCCTTTAGCTTTCTTTATATACTCCGTCGGCAGGCAGCCCACATACTTCTTGAAACATGTTGCAAAATAAGACGACGAATTAAATCCTACCATACTGCTGACTTCGGCCACTGTATAACGTCCGCTTTTCAGCAGTTCCGTCGCTTTCTTGAACCGGATTTTGCGGATAAAGTCAATAGCGGATTCTCCGGTAATCGCTTTTAGCTTCAAATGCAGGTTGGAACGGCTCATATTCATTTTCTGCGCAAATTCATCGGTGGAGAATTCGATGTTGTCTATGTTCTCCTCTACAATGCTCACGGCACGTTTCAGCAACTCTTCGTCCATGGCGTTGAAAGTAATTTTCTCCGGTTCCACTTCCAGTGACTTGGCATACTTCTCGAGCATGTGCCGGCGGGTACGCATCATGTTCTGTATCTTTGAAGTGAGGACGGTAATGGCGACGGCTTGGAAATATAATCATCCGCACCCACTTGCAAGCCTTCCAACTGGTCTTTTATATCGGTCTTGGCAGACAGAATAATGACCGGAATGTGGCAAGTACGGATGTTCTGCTTGATATTCTTACACAGTTTGATTCCGTCCATTACAGGCATCATAACGTCGGTGATAATGATATCTACCTCATTATCTTTCAGCTTCTCCAGCGCTTCTTCACCGTTTCCGGCTTCCAGAGTATTGAACAACCCGGCCAAGCCGCTGCTGAGATAATGGCGTATTTCCTGATTGTCTTCCACAATAAGGATAGTGCCGCGTTTTTTGTCACCCGTCTCTATGGCCTCACTTTCCATTTTCTCCGTATCGATGAAGTACATGTCTTTGGAGTTGGTGGAGTACACCTGCTCTTCTTCCTTGGAGGCATTGGAGTCCGCCCGTTCCGAAACTTTATAGACGGACAAGTCTTGCGGCAGATAGACGGAGAACGTGCTTCCCTTACCCTCTTCGCTCTCTAATTCGATGTGCCCGTGATGTAAATCCACCAGGCGTTGCACCAATGAAAGGCCGATTCCGCTTCCTATATGCTGGCTTTCTATCTGATAGAAACGTTCGAACACCTTACCCTGCTTGTTGATGGGGATACCGATACCGGTGTCGCTCACTTGCAGTATCAGGCAGTTGTTCTCCTCTTTCAGGGTAACGGTGATGCTCTTTCCGTTATCCGTATATTTAAAGGCATTGGATAACAGATTGTTGACAATCAGTTCCAGATAGTTCGGGTCGAAATACTCCTCTTTATCTTCCAGCTCGGAGTGGAAAGCATAGTGTATCTCTTTGTGGCGTGCCAGCTTGTCATAATACAGGAAGTTTTCGCGTATCAGGCGATATGCGTTGCCTTTCTTTATCTTCAATTCGAAAACACCGAGTTCCGCCCGGCGGTAGTCCATAAGCTGATTGACAAGATGCAGCAGGCGATTGGCGTTCCGCTGGATGTATTCCAGCTGGTTGCGGGTCCAACGGTCGTTGATTTTGCTGATAACCTCTTGCAGCGGTGCCAGAATCAGGGTAAGCGGCGTGCGGAGCTCATGCGAAATATTAATGAAGAAACGCATCTTCATCTGGTTGATTTCTTCACGGTGTTCCTTGTCTCGGCGTTCTATTTCAAGCTCCGCTTCCATATTCTTACGCAGCCAGAAGAACCGGAATACAAACGTAATGAACCCGATGGAAGTGGAGAGGAACAGCAGGATAGCCCACCAGGTCTTGTACCATACGGGCAGTATGACGATTTCCAGTATGGTAGGCGTGGTATTCCATTTGCCGTCGTTGTTGGCGGCTTTCACCATGAAGTGATAAGTGCCGTGCGGCAGGTTGGAGTAGGATACCGAGCGCCTGTCCGTGAGGTAATACCATTCTTTGTCGTAACCGTCTAATTTATAGGCGAAAGTATTATGCTGTCCGGAAATGTAGTTTGAAACGACAAACTCCAGAGAAAACGCTGTCTGCCAGGATTTCAGCGTGATGCTTTTCGTGTCGCTGATGTTCTTGCTCAAAATACCGGTTTCGTCGTCGGGACGGACGGTTTTGTTGAACAGTTGTAACTTGGTGATTACTACCGGCGGGGTATAGGGGTTGTCCAGCAACAGTTCCGGGCGGAATGTGGTAAGGCCGTTTATGCCTCCGAAGTACATTTCACCGTTAGAAGTACGGTAACAGGAAGATGTATTGAACTGGTTGCTTTGCAATCCGTCCGCTTCGGTAAAGTTGCGGAACTTCTCCGTTTCAGGGTTGAAACATGAGATACCCCGGTTGGTGCTCATCCACAGGCGGCCGTAAGAGTCTTCGAGTATGCCGTAGACCACGTTGTTGGGCAGGCCGTTGGCTGTGGTGTACCGCTTAATCCGCTTCTCCTTCTCGTTGAAACAGTAGAACCCTTCGCGCGTACCCACCCAGATTAAACCGTTGGCCGCTTCATAGATATAATTGGTGAATGCTTTTGTAACAGTGGATTCGGGCAGAATCGCCGCTTTCTGTATAGACGTTCCATGCTGTTTGAATACGGATATACCCTCTTCCCCGCCTATCCAAAGGCGCTTTTGAGAGTCCCGGAACAGGGTTGTAATCTTTTGAAGATTCATTGGTGTCCCGTCGCTTTCCTGCGTGACGGTGGTAAAGCTCCGTTTCTCCGGATTGAAGTGTACCAAAGCGCTTAATGTACCTAAGAGGAAGTTATTCTCTCCGTCGGGCAGAATGGCGTATACGTTTTCGTTGATTAAACGGCTGTTGCGTTGGTTGAAGTTCTCTATGCGTCCGCTGTTGCGATGCAAGATGCTTAGACCGCCGGCGTGTGCGCCGATGTAGACCAATCCTCTCGGTTCATCCACATATACGGACTTGATGTTGTTGGAACCGAAACCGTCTTCACGCTGGTTTTCCTGCAATGCGTAATGGACGAATTGCTGGGTGTCAGGGGTGTATAGGTTCAGTCCGCCGTCATTGGTTCCTATCCACAGGCTTTTCTGCCTGTCTTCAACGATACAGCTTACGACATTATCACTCAGCGAGTTTCTGAAAGGAATACGCTCGATGTTCTTGAAGCGGTTACGGATGGGGTGGTAATAGTTCAGTCCGCCGAAATAAGTGCCCAGCCACATACCGCCTTGCGAGTCCATGAAAATGCTGCGTACCGAGCGTTGCGACAGGCTGCCGCTTTCTACGGGATTGCTGCTGTAAGACATGAAAGAGTCGTTTCCTTCATGGTAGATATTGAGGTCGTTGAAAGTGCCTATCCATAAGCGGTTTTGCGAATCCAGCGCCAATGAGCGGATGTAATTGGAGCTGATGGACTGCGGATTGGAAGGGGAATGTCTGTATATCTTGACTTCCCGGGTTTTAGGATTGATGAGAAGCAGCCCGGAGCCTTCCGTTGCCACCCATATACGGGTGGGGGATTGCTGGAGTATTCCCTGAATCTGCTTGCTGCTCGGTATGTAAGTAAGCTTCTCAAGTTTTTTCTGCGGAACGGAGTAGCAGTACATACCGTCCGACGGCGTACCGATATAGATTTGGTCGCCATGCCTGTACAGGGCGGATGCAATCGTTTTGTGCATTGCCGTACTGAATATGTCGTTGACAAAACGGGATGTAGAGACGTCGAACATCGTCAAACCCTCCAGGGTGCTGATGAGCAAACGGTCCGGTGACAGTTCCACAATACCGTTGACTTGCAGATGCTTGCCGTTCTTTTCATAGAAAAAGTTCTGGAATTTGTCTTTCTCCTCGTCGTAGTACGAAAGGCCGTCGCGGGTGCCGATCCACACGCGCCCTTTGCTGTCGGTCATCACGATACGGGCTATGTCGTTGGCGATGCTGTTCGGGTCGTTCTCGTCGTGCTGATAAACGGTGAATGCGTATCCGTCGTATTTATTGACGCCGTCGTAAGTGGCGAACCACATATTCCCGAGCTTATCTTGCGCTATGGAGAATACTGTGCTTTGCGATAAGCCGTCCTTAATGGATATATAAGAAAAATTTATTTGCCCCCAGGCTTCCGAATAAGCGTAAGAGACTCCTGTCGTACATAGAAGAAACAGGATGGTTACTATCTTTTTAAGGTTACTCATTATTAAACCGTAAAATTTATGATGCTTCAAAGATAGTAATATCTTTCAAAATTTCTATATCTTATGGAGGATTTACACAAATATAGGGTTTTCTGAAACAAATAGGGGGTGGGTATGAGGGATAGCTTTCGTACTTTTGCAGCGTAATTTAAGTTTAATATCAAATAGGATGAAGAAAAACATTTTTGTTATCTGCATGGTGATGGCAGCAGGTTGCACGACAACGCTGACTGCGCAAACCAAAGGCTCTGAAACATTGGTTCCCCTGACCAAACGGGTAAACGTTCAAGCTGACTCAGCGCGTATCGATCAGGTTATAGACGGCTGTTGGGTAGCTGTCGGCGCGAAAAAGGAGCATGCCATTCAACGGGATTTTACATGTTTGTTCAACGGCAAACCGTCTTATCGTTTTGAGCTGCGTGAAGAGGATAATACTTTGGAAGGGTACGGAAAGGGAGAGACCAAAGGCCGTGCCGAGTTCTCTTATTGTTATGCCACCTCGGCCGATTTTAACGGATTGCCGGCGGGTGCTTACCGGAAAGCGCAAATCACCAAGACCGTATATCATCACGGAAAAGGTATTTGTCCGCAAGGAGCGTCACGCGACTATGAGTTCTCCGTATATATTCCGTCTGCGCTGGATAGCAATGTGTCTACCATTTTTGCCCAATGGCACGGTATGCCCGACCGTACGCTTGTGCAGACTCCTGAAGGTGAAGTGAAAAAGTTGACGGTTGACGAGTTTATAGAGCTGGATAAGACCACTATTTTCAAAAAGAACACCGGACATGAAAAAGTGGCGAGATTGGATAAGCAAGGAAATCCGATGAAAGATAAAAAGGGAAATCCTATCTATAAGGCCGGAAAGAAGAACGGTTGGTTGGTAGAGCAAGGCGGTTATCCGCCGTTGGCTTTCGGATTTTCCGGCGGCTGGTTTTATATCAAGGCCAATTCAGACCGCCGTTGGCTGACCGACAAGACTGACCGCTGTAACGCCAATCCGGAAAAAACTCCGATAATGAAGCCTGTGACTTCTGAATACAAGTCGTCTACAATAGCTTATAAGATGCCTTTTGCCGATTTCCCCAAAGACTGCTGGGTTACTTTCCGCATTCATATCGACTGGACTACTTATGGCAAGGAAGCCGAAACCATTGTGAAACCGGGCAAAACTGGACGTACAAATGGAGTATACCGACAAGAAGAAAACCGTTAAAGAGCATATCGTGAATAATGAAGAAATTCAGATAGGCCGTAATGACGATGACGGTTACTATTTTAAATTCGGCATCTATCGTGTAGGTAACAGTACAGTACCGGTATGCTATAACTTGGCCGGATATAAGGAAGAGTGATTAGTGTTTAGTGATTAGTGATTAAGGATTGGTTGTAAGCAAGGGAATTGTGAAGCGAGGGTATCCTAATCGCTAATCACTAATCACTAATCACTAAACACTAACCCCTAACTCCTTTCTTTCTGCTTTGTATGATTTGCCAACGATAGACCAGGCAAGTGGTGAGGAAGTAAATGCCCGTTTGTATCCATAAAGCCTGATATTCGAACGATACTTCGTTGAGAGTGGCTCCCATACTGTTGATGCGTACATAGCCGTTGATTCCGAATGTGGAAGGGAAGATATAGGAAAAATATCTCCAGAATTCGGGCATTGCAGCGCCCGGCCATGAAATGCCGGAGAGGAACAATAGCGGTACGGAGGTAAATACAAACAATAACATACAGGTTTCCCGGTTGCGTATGGCAATGGATGCCGTCATCGCAAAGAAGATGCAAGCTGCCAGATAGGGCAGGGCGAAGAGAGTCAGCACACCGGGAATCGCTATCTGGTTGAGGCTGAAAAGGCGGGGAACCACGCATAATATATACACAGCCACCAGCGAATATACCATAAAATAACTCAATCCTTTTCCCATTACGATACGGAGCGTACCGTTATAATGACGGTTAATAGGGACCAAATCTTTGAACCGGTTTGCTCGCGGGCGGTTCCGGCGGATAAGCCGATGCCCAGCAGGAGCGTTTGCTGTATAATCAATATGAGTACGGCGGGTATCAGAAAAGCGGCAAATCCGATTGGTCGGGTTGAAGATGGCTACGTCTTCGTATTCGATGGGGTAGGCTGTTATTTCATCCTGACGGGCGGTGGTGTTGCCGGCGCGTTCCATTTTAATGTCTGCATTCATGGCGAGCGACACGTTGGTGTTGGCTGTCAGTAATGCCTTGTAGTAAAGCAGTCCGCTCATATCGCAGAAAATACTGACTTGTGTCTGTTTGCCCCGGGCTATATCATCGCTGAAATGGGCGGGTATGTAAATAATGCCGTAAGCTTTGCGGTCTTTCAGCATGAGTTTGGCTTCTTCCATATCGGCGCAATGAGCCACAATGCTTGTTTCCGGACTGGCGTCCACTTTCCGGAGATACTCCCGGCTCAGTGAGCTGCGCGAGTTGTCCACGACTACGGTAGGCACTTCACGAATTGTTTCGTTGGTATAGATGAAAGAGTATATCAACGGATACACCAACGGGACAAGCACAAAGAAAATCAGCACGCCTTGATCGCGAAAGGTGGTGCGGAATTCCTGCTTCCATATATAGAACAGGTCGTGTATGCCTTGTACGACTTTCTGTTTGAACGTCAGCTGTTTCATCAGGGTACGTATTTATAGTATATCAATGCTTCTTTCAGCCTGTGAGCAACGAGGAAGGGAAGCATCATGAAAATAAGCAATGCCACATAATTCATCCATGAGTAAATCATGGGATAGCCGTTCAGAGCCTGGTCTACATAGATAAGGAAGTAGTGACGCAGGGGGAATAAGTTGGCCAAACCTTGCAGTACGGGGTGCATCGCCATAGCCGGGAACGACAGTCCGCACATGGAGAACGACAGCACGCCCCATAAGGAAGCGAAGCTCAGTCCCAAACGCAGTGTGGGGAGGGTGCCTATCATCAGTATGCCCATGCCTTGCGAAGCCAATACCAGGCAGAGGGTGGCGAACAGCATCGGCAATATTCCGCTGTTGCAGGGGAAGTGCAGGAAGCCGTACAGATACACATTATATAATATACCCATAAGGAAGAATACAGCCGTGTGGGGCAGCAGCTTTCCGGCAAGGGAAATCCAGATGGAGTTGTTACCCGTACGCAACCATTCGCGGGCGGTACGGTCTTTGATTTCTACGCCGATGGAGTAGACGGTTATCATAAAGATGAGCAGCATCAGCACGCCCGGAGCAAAGGTATTGCACAGGTATACGGAATAGTTCAGCCACGGATTGTTCAGCGGGTGAGTATCGATGACAATCGGTTGCAGGAATGCCATCGCCTGGTCTTCGGTAGCGCCTTTGGCATATAGTGCTGTGCGTGCGGCGGCTCCGGATGCCAGTTCGCTCATCATCTTCATGTCTTTAAAGAGTAATGAACCGGCTATGAGCAACGTGTTGTTGGTATAGAAAGATACTTTGGGCTGCCGCTGGGCTTGTGCTTTGGCGGTTGTCCCTTCGGGGATGTAATAGAAGCCGTAAATCTCTCCTTTCTGCATGGCGATACGCGCATCGGCGATAGTGGGGTAGTGAGCTACGACTGCCGTTTGCTCGAAAGCGTCCAGATTACGTACCAGTTGGCGTGAGGTGGTAGTCATATCCTGGTCTACCACGCCGACCGGCATATCGGTGGGCAAACCGGAATCCATCAATGTCGTGAAGAATATATAGCAGAATAGGGGCGCTACTACCATGCAGAACAGGTAGAGCGGGCGTGAAACGAGACGGCGAAACTCACGTTTCATCACATTCCACAAGGCCATGTATTTATTGTTCTTCTCCATTGTCGTTCTCTCACCTTATCACTTTACCACCTTATCATCTTTGTATTACCTCATCACTTTTTCAATATCACGCTCATTCCCGGACGCAGCCCTTCTACTTTCTCCTGCGGAGACGCCTTTACTTCGAATGTTTTTAAGTCGAATTGTCCGGTAGTCTTGGTCGCTTTCCAGGCGGCATATGTGCCGAGGTCTTTCATGTAGTATACTTTCAGCCGGATGTTCCTGTCAAGGGCGGGGATGAAGGCTTCAAATTCGGTTCCCATACCCAATCCTTGCAATAAATCCTCGCGCACATTGAAAGTGACCCACATGTCGTCCATAATGGCGATATTCATGATGGGGGCACCTGTACCCACCAACTCGCCTGTTTTGGGGAATATCTCGGAGACTTCTCCGGCGGTTTGGGCTATCAGGTAAGTCTCCTTAATGTATGACTCTACCTCGGCGACGGCTCCTTTTGCCCGTTCCACCAAAGCTGCCGCGGCGGCCTTGTCCTCACGTTCCGCCCCGTTCTTTGCCATGGTGTATTGGGCTTTGGCGGCTTTCTCGGTGGCTTGCGCGGCATCGCGCTGGGCGGTAACTTCATCCAGCTTTTGGGCGGACATTACTCCCTGGTCGTGCAGGTTCTTTACACGCTTGTACGATTTCTCTGCTATGGCAAGTCCTGCTTGGGCTTTCTGCCACATTTCGTAGGCTGCCTGTATTTGTTCTTGGCGGGCGCCTTTCAGCGCCTTTTCGTTTTGGGCTTGCGCGGCGGCTTCGGCGGCACGTGCCTGCTCCAGTTTCGCCTGTACGTCCGGAGCTTCAAGAATGGCAAGCGTATCTCCGGCCTGTACGCTTTGTCCCTCTTTCACCCGGAACTCCAGGATACGCCCCGGCACTTTGCTAGATACGCGGTATTCTGTTACTTCCGCCTGGCCTTGTATGATTTCCGGTCCCTTGCGCAGCATGAAGAAACCCACCAGAGCAACGATGGCAATCACTCCCGTTAAAGTGAGGAATGCCAGCAACATGTTACTGTTTTGTGATTTTGTATTCATTTTATGATTTCAGATTTATAATTTTCAACCCTTAAACTTCCCGTTGCCTTCTTTAAATAGATGTCCGTCAGTTTCACGTCTATTTGGGCGTCTATCTTCTCCGACTGGGCGGACAGCCAGGCGGTATGCGCTTCCAATACGTTGCTTGCCGGGATTACTCCTTCCTCGAATCCGAGGGTGGCGTAGCGTAAGTTCTCATCTGCCTTTTCCAGGTTCTTTTCGGCCATGATAAGTTTCTTGGCTGCTTCGTTTACTTTGAAAACCGATTGGCTGACTTGCAGTTCTATCTTTTCTTTGGCGTCGTCCAGTTGATATTGGGTGATACGGGCTTCGGACTTGGCGGCTTTTACTTTATAAATACCTTCTCCCCAATGCCAGATAGGTACACTGACCATGACGCCTACATTCCACATACCTTTGAATTTGTTCTCAAAACTGTTGAATACGGAAGGATTCGTTGCCATATAGTTTCCTATGAGGGCTACGGACGGCAGGAACTCCGAACGGGTGACGTTCGCTTTCTGCTTGTAGATTTGAGTGGCGAGTTCCAGGCTGCGTACTTCCGGACGTGTGGCATATACATTATTTATATCGATACTGCTGTTGTCTGCCGGAATAAGGGTTAAGTCGTCCTCCTTTTCATCCGCTAAAGCAATGGGGGTACTGAGGTCTAATCCGCATAGCTGGCATAGCAACATTCTGGAAAGGCTTAAACCGTCATCCACTTTTGTCAGTGTCATTTCGGCTTC
>ENA-OQAB01000239-OQAB01000239.1-human-gut-metagenome-genome-assembly--contig:-NODE-239-length-31921-cov-3.935680_pt1 | contig 31921 bp, 30 predicted proteins | sample MGYA00242490_ERZ504517 | MGnify/ENA primary metagenome ERZ504517 (study PRJEB26092, sample SAMD00036298) | human gut metagenome | host: Homo sapiens | study: EMG produced TPA metagenomics assembly of...
GTATCTATTCATCCAAAGAGGGGCTGGATATCAGTGAGTTCGACTTTAAGGATGTCATCCATCCCAATGAATGCTTTGTACTGAAAAGCGACCGTAGCAGTGTGCTTGCCCGCTATAATCCTTTTACGCATTCTGTCTGCCGTGTAAACAAGACGAAGAATTACGGTATAGAACCGCGCAACGCCGAGCAGAGTTTTGCTTTTGAAGTGCTGAACGATCCGAATATCAAGTTGGTAGCCCTTACGGGTAAGGCCGGAACCGGTAAGACGCTGTTGGCGCTGGCTGCCGCTTTGGGCAAGCTGACGGATTATAAGCAAATCCTGTTGGCGCGTCCTATCGTCGCCTTATCCAATAAAGACCTTGGTTTCCTGCCGGGTGACGCCAATGAAAAGGTTGCTCCGTATATGCAGCCTTTGTTTGATAATTTGAACGTAATCAAACATCAGTTTGCATCTAATTCGAGCGAAGTGAAAAGGTTGGAAGATATGCAGAAAAGCGACCAACTGGTTATTGAAGCCCTGGCCTTTATCCGTGGACGCAGCTTGAGCGAGACTTATTGCATCATTGACGAGGCGCAGAACCTTACTCCTCATGAAATAAAAACCATCATAACACGTGCCGGAGAGGGGACGAAGATGGTATTCACGGGTGACATCCAACAGATTGACCAGCCGTATCTGGACAGCCAGTCCAACGGACTTGTTTATATGATAGACCGCATGAGAGATCAGAACTTGTTTGCCCATATCAATTTAGTGAAAGGAGAGCGTAGCCAGCTGAGCGAGTTAGCAAGTAACTTGATGTAACATTTTATCATTTTCTTCTTCGCTTTGATAAAAATTAGTGTATCTTTGCGGTGCCTAAAACAAAAACTGTCAAACGTGATGAAGCGAAACTTTTTTCATCGGTACCTTTCAGCAAAGGTATTGCCGATATGGACTGTTCTATTGATTGATGTGCTTATTATTGTCGTATCCAGTCTGTTGGCTTATGCGCTGCGATATGATTTCCGGAGTCTGTTCTCGGAATCTTCGTCCATAGACATAACGATTGTGTGGACGGTAATCGTCAATGTGATATTCTTTAGAGTGTTTCGTACGTACTCTAACGTGCTTCGCTTTTCATCGTTTGTAGATATAATGCGCATATTCGTATCGCTGACGGTTTCCTACGCATTGTTGCTGATAACGAGTGTGCTGGCAAAAAGTTGCATGGACATTAATGTAGCGCCTGCTACGGTATTGTTCATGTCTTATATCATCAGTTTTGCCATGATGGCGTGTTCCCGTATTGTTGTAAAGATATTCTTTGAAGCGTTGAACTTTGACGGTTCGCACAGCGCCAATGTGTTTATTTACGGAGCCAAAGAGGCCGGAGTGAATATTGCAAAAGCGCTGCGCGTTAATTTGCGTAACCATTACCGTTTGCGCGGTTTCATTGCCGATGAGCCGGAACTTATTAATAAGGTGATGATGGGGGTAAAGGTATATCCCAACGACAACGCCCTGATTGATAATCTGGACGACCGTGACGTGCATACCATTATCGTTTCTCCCGCCAAGATGGAAGCGCTCAAGCGCTCCGACATGGCAGACCGTTTATTGGCGCACAACATCAAACTGATGACGGCTCCGCCGCTGAGTGAATGGAATGGGCAGTTCCTGGACCGTACCCAACTGAAAGAAATCCAGATTGAGGACTTGTTGCAGCGCAATCCGATTGAGATTGATATTCATAAGGTTGCTTCCCATCTGGAAGGCAAGCGGGTGATGATTACCGGTGCCGCCGGTTCTATCGGTAGTGAAATCATGCGTCAGGTGGCTTCTTTCAATCCTTATAAACTGATTCTTGTAGACCAGGCGGAAACTCCGTTGCATGATATTCGTTTGGAACTGCAGGACCGTTGGCGGGACATTGATGCCGAAACCATCATCGCCGATATTTCCAATGCAACTCGCATGGAAGAAATATTCAGGCAGTATAAGCCGCAGTATATTTTTCATGCGGCGGCGTACAAGCACGTACCGATGATGGAAGATAATGTATCCGAATCTATTCAGGTAAATGTTTACGGTACATGTACTGTTGCTGATTTGGCGGTGAAATATGGTGCGGAGAAGTTTGTGATGATTTCTACGGACAAGGCGGTGAATCCTACCAATGTAATGGGATGTTCCAAACGTATCTGTGAGATTTACGTTCAGTCGCTGGCGAAGAAATTACAGGCGGAAGGCGGACGTTTCACGCAGTTTATCACTACCCGTTTCGGCAATGTTTTGGGGTCGAACGGTTCGGTCATTCCCCGTTTTCGTGATCAGATACAGCGTGGCGGGCCTGTAACGGTGACTCATCCGGAAATTATACGTTACTTTATGACCATTCCGGAAGCTTGCCGTTTGGTACTCGAAGCCGGTAGTATGGGGCATGGGGGAGAGATTTATATCTTCGATATGGGTAAACCGGTGCGGATTGTAGACCTTGCCAAGCGTATGATTAGTCTTTCCGGACGTACTGATGTCAAGATAGAATTTACAGGGTTACGCCATGGCGAGAAGTTGTATGAGGAACTGCTTAATGTCCGGGAGCTGACAAAACCGACTTATCACGAAAAGATTATGATTGCCACTGTACGCGAGTATGATTATGATGAAGTGCGGGAACGTATTCAGAAATTGATTGAGGTCAGCTATACTTATGACCAGATGAAGATTGTGGCGGCCATGAAAGATATTGTTCCTGAGTTTGTCAGCAAGAATTCCTGCTTTGAGGTTCTGGATAAGAAAGAGTAGGAGCCGGTGAAGTCTGAAACAGACAACGATTATGATATAAAAGAACGGATGATGCGTTTATCATAAACGCATCATCTGTTTTAGTATGTATCACACTTACTTGCGTGAGGAGAAATATTTCAGGAATTGGGTACGTTCGAATGTATTTACGCCATTCAAGTCGCTTACATTCAGCATGCCTTTGAACTGGTTGATATTCTCCATTCCTTTACGGTCCATCCATAAATTCAGGAAACGAACATATTCGTCAATGATGGCATAGGAATTCTGATACAGCACACTGCATATCTCTACCGCCGAAGCGCCTGCCAGAATAGCTTTTACTACTCCTTCAGGAGCGTGTATGCCGCCGGATGCCGCATAGTCCAGCTTACCGACTGCTGCAGAAGCGATACCTATCCAACGTAAAGATTTAGATAAATCGGCATCTGTGCTGAATACGCTTCCTGCGCTTTGAGCCATCTTTTCAATATCGATATCCGGCTGGTAGAAGCGGTTGAACATGACTACCGCCGCCGCACCGTTAGCATAAAGCTGGTCGATGAGAGCAATAGGGTTGGTAAGATTGTCTCCCAATTTCATGATGACAGGAATATCGACCGTTTTCTTGATGTGGCTCAAGATATCGATATGGCGCTGTTCAAAGGAACCGTAAGCATATTGCATATCAGTTTGCAAAGCAAGGATATTAATTTCCAAAGCATCTGCTCCGGCTTCTTCTATTTTCTTGGCAAACTCAATCCAGTCTGCATCCTGGTAACAGTTGATACTGGCGATGATAGGAATATCGCAGACTTTCTTGCTCTCTTTGATTAAATTCAAATATTCACCCAATTTGTGTTCGCGTATATATCCCACCAGGTAATCGCTTCCTTCCGGATACATATTGGGATCTCCAAGCCAGTCGGCTTCCATCATGATTTGCTCCTCGAAAAGAGACTTGAGTACAATAGCTCCTGCTCCGGCTTCATAAAGCTTCTGGTTCTTAGCAGCGCTGTCGGTAAGTCCGGAACTGCTGATAATGATCGGGTTTCTAAGTTTTAACCCTGCAAAAGTAGTTTCTAATGTTGCCATGATAATAGTTATTAGTGATTAATATATTCTTTCTCCAAATATTTTACTTCCTACACGTACCAAAGTGCTGCCGGCGGCAATTGCCTCGTGATAATCGTGTGACATCCCCATAGACAACTCCCGAAACCACTCTGCATTGGAAAACCATGTGGTCTTAACTTCTTGGAAGAAGCTATTTAATGAACAAAACTCAGCTTTGATTTGTTCGACATTATCGGTATTTGTCGCCATGCCCATCAGTCCGCATATCCGGATGTTCTTAAGCTCTTTCCACTCATCGCCCGTAAGCATTTCCCGACATTCGTCGAAACTGAAACCAAATTTAGTTTCTTCTTGTGCAATGTGCAGTTGGAGCAGACAGTTTACCATTCGTCCTGCCTTGGCTGCTTGCTTGTTGATTTCGGTGAGAAGTTTGTAGGAGTCAACTCCGTGAATCAATGCTACATAAGGTACGATATATTTGATTTTATTTGTTTGCAGATGTCCGATGAAATGCCATTCTATGTCTTTGGGCAGGCTTTCATATTTGGCTGTCATTTCTTGCACCTTACTTTCTCCGAACACACGTTGCCCTGCACTATAGGCTTCTTCTATGGCTTCGTTAGGGTGAAATTTGGAAACAGCTACCAGTCGCACCCCTTCAGGCAGTTCGCTCAGTACTTGTTTTATATTTTCTGCAATCATCAGTTCTCTTGTTTTATGATTTATAAGCTATAAATCATGAGTACCCAATAATAACTCATAACTTATAACTCATAGCTTAAATTACACTTCCAGCTTATCATTCGGCTCTGCACTGTACGGATATACATCCATGATGGCGGTTTCTGCTACCGATGCAATTTGATAGTCGGCCATTGTACCTTTCATACCCTCATCCAGTTTCTTTACTGCGTCGCGCAGGTCGGCGGCTTGTACCAGTACCTGAGTAGATGTTTTCTTCTCCGCACCGCTTTTTTCATCCAATGTGATGAAAACCAGTTTGCATTTGAACCAACGGTCGGCAGCATCTTCTTCGCAAGGGAAGAGTTCACTGTAATTCGCCCGTTTAATATCCGATACGGTAAACTCACCGGAAATAAACGGCGTCATCTCTTCAATGATGCGCGCTTCCGCTTCCGTAAAGCTGAGTGCGTCTACCAGATAAGGTTCGGTAACTTTCTTGTTCATTCCGTTTTCCATTGTTTTCTCGTAACGGATTTTGCACTCAAACCATGTATGCATTGCCATAATTTTCTGATTTTTAGTTAGTGTTTTTAATTAATAAATTAATTGCTTTCTTCTTTCTGTCATTCTGCGACTTATTGAAGAATCTCTTTCCCGTTTATATTGGAAAGGGTGTACAAAGATAAACGAAAAAGAGGAAAAATGTTCGATGTATGTGAAAGAAGATTATGTTAATGCAAAACTTTTTATCTATTAAATATTTTGTAGTTCCATACGGAGTGTTTATCTTTGCCCTTGCAAAACGAGCTAATCGTGGACGAAAATTCTATTCTTGAGATGAGAAATGTAGTGGATGCTACATTCGGCGGAGCCGTAAAAGAAACTCTGCTATAATGAAATCATAAAACGCTTATTACTAAACTATTAATAATTTATTATTAGCATTTGTTAACTACGTCGGATCATAAGCATTGGCATGCTGTTTATGTTCGTCACAATACCGAATTTAAGGTAGAAACGTGGCTACGTGAGCAAAGAGTAGAAGTCTATTTGCCTGTGCAGGATGTATTTCGGGAATATGCCGGAAAGCGTGTGAAAGTGACAAAGCCGGTAATTACAGGTATGGTGTTTGTCTGCCTTTCTCGTTCCGAACTCTCTGTAGTAGAACAAGCACCCAACGTTCATCATTTCTTTAGTAAACGTGGCACTAATGCCCCTCTTGTCATTCCCGACCAACAAATGGCGGACTTCCGCTTCATGGTCGACCTCTCCGATACTTCTATTTTAATGGTTAATGAGCCGATTACTCCGGGAACTATGGTTACTGTGGCAAAAGGAAGTATGCAGGGGGTACGAGGCGAAATGGTGAAATATGAAAGTAAATATTACATAGCTGTAAGATTGCAGGAGTTGGGATGTGCGTTGGTTAGTGTGCCGGTGAGCTATGTACGGCGTGGATAGTATCTACCTTCTCATTTATCTAAAGAGAATCAGTCTCTGCTTTCCCAATGTTAAAATGTAAAATAAGTAATATACATCCTATTGATAAGGAGTTAATTTCTAGTAGTTATGATATTAACTTTATAGATGATAGGAAGTTAACTCAGTCAATATGTTAAAGTTAACTTGGTATGATGTTATAAATTAATATGTTTATAGCATAAATAGATAAGTTCTATTTGTTTTCTCTTTTAACTAATTTTTGATAAGTGTCTGAAGTTTCTCGAACTGCCAAAAGTTTAAAAAACGCCAAGATAGGCCTTGTTTTTTATTTTATTAATTTGATCTTACAATTCTTTTCCCGTAAAGTTTTTTTAGAGTGTTTGGGAGCGGAACTTTTAGGATTAAGTACCACAGCACAGAACCTGATAGGTTTCTTGAATTTGGCAGAATTGGGGATAGGTGGAGCTATTGCTTTTACGCTCTACAAGCCTCTTTATGAGAAAAATGTCCAGGTTGTGAATGAAGTCGTTTCCGTACAAGGATGGCTTTATCGCCGGGTAGCCTATTGCGTGATTATCGGTGCATGCATATTAATGTGTTTTTTTCCGTTAATCTTTGAAAAGGCAAACGTTCCTTTGTGGTATACTTATGGCTCTTTTATCGTTTTATTGATAAGCGCATTACTCGGCTATTTTATTAATTACCGCCAAATAGTTCTTACTGCCGACCAAAAAGAGTATATGATAACTTGGAATTTACAAGGTGGCAGAGCCGTAAAAGTTTTTTTGCAAATACTTGCTATTTATTATTTGGATAATGGATATGTCTATTGGATGATTTTAGAATTGGTCGTATCGGTCGCTATGGCTGTTGCATTGGATAAATTGTTGAAGCGGACATATCCTTGGCTGAAATCAATACCTTCAAAAGGCGGAAAACTCCGGAAAAAAATATCCGGAAATCATTCAGAAAACGAAACAGGTGTTTTTTCATCAAATAGCTGGTGTCGTATTAACTCAAACAAGTCCCTTAATAATTTATGCTTATGCTTCATTAACTTTGGTAGCTATTTATGGCAACTATATGCTTATTATTTTGGGAGTAATTTCTCTTATGAATTCTTTATTTAACGGGATCAATGCCTCTGTTGGCAATTTGGTGGCTGAGGGAGATATGGAGCGTATTAAATCGGTCTTTTGGGAATTTACGTCTATAAAAAGTGTGGTTTGCTTCAATTATATGTTTCGGAATTTATAGCATTGGGACATTCTTTTATCAGTCTTTGGGTTGGTAAGGAATTTATATTGGAAGAAACTGCATTTCAATTTTTAGTGATAATTGCTTTTATAAATCTTACACGGACAAGTCAAGTCTTTTTGTCTGCTTTCGGGCTATTTCAAGATATTTGGGCTCCGCTGACAGAAGCCATACTCAATTTAGGACTCTCAATCCTTTTGGGGTATTATTACGGGTTAACAGGTATTTTATTTGGTGTTTTAATAAGCCTTCTGTTGATGGTTTGCTGTTGGAAACCTGTTTTCTTATTTAAAAAAGGGATTTAAAACAAGTCTCAATGAATATATTTGGCGTTATGCCAAATATGTGATATTAATTCTAATATCTTGGTTAGCCATTTCTCTTTTTTTGAGATTTGTCTTCTTTTAGATATAATAACTTCATATAGAACGTTCTGTTGGATTGCTTTTAAAATATCTTTCCATTTATGTTATATTAAGTTTAGTATTATTTGCCTGTTTTGATAAATCTTTTCGATTGTCTATGGCAAGAATGAAATTGTTATTCGGTAAATAGGTAATCAAATTTACAGTGTATTTTGTTAAGATGAGTTCGGGAAACAGTAAGAGATATAGAATAAAACTATTTTTACTCTTTTATTTGATATTGATTTTTGTACAGTTTGTAATTTGGATACAGTGTCCCGATGAAGATATTATTTCATTTTTGAAATATTATGCGTGTGCTATATATATTGTAGGAATTATAATACCGTTATTACTTGGGATAAATATTGTCCACCCATATATTCTTTATCTTTTAGCTTTTGGTGTTTTTATGATGTCACGAGTTTTCTTAGATGTCTTTAGGGTGGAGAATGCTTTTTTTGATGTGGCAACATGGGCTAACGACTGGTCTTTTTTTTCGCAACCGATACAGTTTGAAATGTTGAATGCTTTAATCTTCTTTTTATTATTTGCTTCTTTAGGAGCTTTATCTGTATTTTATCTTTCTGGCGGATTGTATGAAAATAGAAGTATAAAGGAAGTAACTCCTACCATGTTGGCAGTACGACGTTTAGGTTTTGCCCTTTTTATAGCTTTTGCTATACCTTATTTGATATATTTATACCAAGCTGTAAGATATGTTATGGAAAATGGGTATTTGGCTGTATATCTGAACGAGTCTGCCACTTCTGTTACTAATCCTTTTTTGAGGATAAGCGATGACTTTTGTATAGCTGGTTTGTTTTTATATTTAAGCACGTTCCCATCCGGAAAGAAATATAAGTTTGCAATAATCTTTTATATTTTTACTTTACTAATAATGTTAGGAACGGGGGGAAGAACTGCCACGTTTACGCAAATATTTGCATTTATTGTATATTTGGGATTACGAGGTTTGCAGATAGATAAGAGGCGTATCATATATTTTAGTTTGGTTGTTTTTGGATTGATATATGCTGCTCAAATTGTTAACGATTTTCGTGATAAAGGATTCGAGGGATTAGTTAGTGATAGTGAAAGTGATATTCCTATTGCACAACTTGTGCAGACCTTTTTTTGGCAACAAGGAACTTCCATACAGACTATTGGACGTACCATAGAGCACGCAGATGATGTTACAAACGGATGGCTTTATTTTTATGGACCCATTACAGACAATTTAAGAAAGAATCCAGTTGCGGAGAGACTTAATTTTGGAATTCCTCAAGGGCAATTTGCAGAAACTGTAAAAAAAGCCATTCGTGGAGTGATAAACTTTCTTACATGGTAGCCCCCAAATACTATTTGTCAGGGCATGGTATGGGAAGTAGTGCGATTGCAGAATCTTACATCTTTGGTGGTATGTTTGGGGTGATGTTTGTGGGCTATATGCTTGTTTTTTGTGTAATATTTTTTGTGGAAAAATATAAAAAAACATATACGGGAGTATTCCTTTTATTCTTTATGTTACCGGCATTTTTTTATTTCTCCTCGTTCTGCTCCAATGAATATATTACCAGTCTTGTTTAGACCTTTATTTATGCTATTTTTTATACAATTATTATTTTATTTGAAACAACGATATATTCTTTTTTCCATGAATAAATTATGAAAATATCAATAATTATCCCCGTCTATAATGTTGAAAACTATTTGGCTGAGTGTTTAAATAGTGTTGTAAATCAGACTTATCGCAATATTGAAATTATTATAGTGAATGATGGTTCTACGGATAATTCGTTCTCTATAATTCAGCAGTATCAGTTACAAGATGAACGAATTAAGATTATTAATCAAGAAAATCAAGGCTTAAGTGCGGCGAGGAATGCTGGAATGAAAGTTGCTTCAGGCGAATATCTTTGGTTTGTAGATAGTGATGATTATGTAGCAATTAATGCTTGTGAAGAATTTGTAAAACATTTATGTATGGGTTGTGATTTGATTGTCTTTAACCGTTGTTTGTTTGACGATCAAGAAAAAGAATTTGTAGCTTTCAATGATGTAAATAAAATATATAATAGTGGGAGAGTATATTTACTCAATGCTATAAAATACCGAGATTTCGCAGCTTCTGTATGTTTTAAAATATTTAGGCGAAATTTAATTCAGGAGTTACAACTGCGATTTACTGGAAATATCGTTTATGAAGATTTACTCTTTTCTTTTGAGTATTTGTATAATTCTAATAAGGTTATTATACTGGATGATAGTCTTTATTTCTATCGGCATCATAGAAATAGTAATATAACATCTACGATAAAAGATAAAGATAGAGACGTTTTATATACAGTTGGAGTGATAGATAGATATTTGTTACAACGAGGGGATCGTAATGATTTATATGATATAATGTTATTTACATGGGTTTATAATAGTATAATAATAAAATATATACGTATAGCACCCTTTTCTTGTAAAGCTCATCATATAATAAGGGATATTCTAGAGGACTCTGTTTTCCATAAATATGTATCTAATATCTTAACAATGAATAATATGCCGTTCAGATACAAATGCTCTGCATGGCTATCATTAAATTGTTATCCATTATTTGTACTTTTTATATATAGCTATTTTAAACTCAAAAGAATCTTTAAATGAAAAATATTGCAATAATATTAGCTGGCGGAACGGGACAAAGATTGGGGGATTCTATACCTAAACAGTTCCTGAAAGTTGCCGGAAAAAAAGTTATAGAACACACATTGGATGTGTTTCAGAATCATCCACAAATTGATGAGATTGCAGTTGTCTCTAATCCTAATTTTTTGAATGAAATAGAGAATATTGCAATTAAGAATAACTATACTAAATTAAAGAAAATATTACAAGGTGGAAAGGAACGTTATCATTCTAGTTTATCAGCAATAAATGCTTACGATGGAGATAAAGAAATTAATTTAATTTTCCATGATGCGGTACGTCCTTTAGTTAATGATAGAATTATATCAGATTGTATAGCTGCTTTAGATAAATATAAAGCAGTAGATGTGGCTATTAAGACAACAGATACTATAATAAAAGTCAATGAGGATGAATATATAACTGGTATTCCGGCTCGTGATTATCTACGTAATGGACAAACACCACAGGCCTTTAAACTATCTACTATAAAACAGGCTTATAAATTAGCATTATGTGATCCGGATTTTAAGACTACTGATGATTGTGGAGTTGTTTATAAATACATGCCTAATGAATTAGTATACGTTGTAAAAGGAGAGCAGTTTAATATGAAACTCACTTATAAAGAGGATTTATTTCTTTTAGATAAGTTGTTCCAATTAAAATCTATTGCTCAACAAAATGAGACGATAACTCCTAAGGCTCAGCAAAAGTTACCAGTTTCGGTGATAGTAGTTTTTGGTGGTAGCTATGGTATAGGTCTTGATGTTGTTAATATTTGTAATGGTTATGGAGCACATGTCTATTCATTTAGTCGTTCAGAAAATGGAGTGGATGTTTCTAATAATTTATTAGTGGCAAAAGCATTAAAAGAAGTATTTGAGAAAGAAGGACGGATAGATGCCGTTATTAATACAGCAGGTGTACTTGATAAAGAGCCTTTGGTAAATATGTCTTATAACGAAATATATAAAAGTATTAACGTAAATTACATAGGGGCTGTTATTGTTGCAAAAGAGTCTTATTCTTATCTAAAGGAAAGCAAAGGGGTACTATTATTATTTACTTCTAGTTCTTATACAAGAGGACGTTCTCTGTATAGTTTGTATTCTTCGTCTAAAGCGGCTATTGTAAATCTTGTACAGGCATTAAGTGAAGAATGGTATGATTATGGAATTCGTATAAACTGTATTAATCCAGAACGCACGAAAACACCTATGCGAACAAAAAAATTTTGGAATGGAACCTGAAGAGAGTCTATTAAAATCTAGTGTGGTCGCTGCAGTTTCTATAAATAGTTTATTTTTCTTCTATGACTGGAGAAGTTATTGATGTAAAGATAAAGAGATGATAGTAAATATATTGAATAAGTTCTCTTTCATTTTTTCAATGATTAGAAGACGTGGAATAAAAGAAACTTTCTTGAAAAATTGTAGAAATATTATTAGGATATCCTCTCTATTTACTATCGTTTCTTTGTTTTCGAGACTCAAATAAATGGGTTGTAGGGAGTGAAAATGGTTTTGTTGGTAATTGTAAGTTTTTTCTTCTAGATGAAAATATAAAGAGTATTGATAAAGAGATTTATTGGATTTCTTCATCCAAAAAGGATTTGGAGAGGATTAGGAAGGCCTATTCAAAAGTTTATTATAGATGGAGCTTGAAAGGTGTATATCATTCATTAACTGCTAAAGTATATATTTATTCTCACTATCCTTCAGATATTAATTTTTGGACATCAGGTGGTGCTAAAACAGTCAATTTATGGCATGGTGTGGGGATTAAAAATATAGAGTTTAAAACCTCGGTAGGTAATGCTGGTAGGATTTTTAATGAAAAAAATATATTAGCGAGAATTTATTTGCCTCATTTATTTAGGAGACCTGACCTAATGTTATCTACTTCTCCCATGATGACGAAACATTTTTCAGAATGTTTCAGAATTGCAGAACAAAATTGTGTGGAAGATATGTATCCAAGATGTAAGCCATTCTTCTGGAGTCCAGCTAAGTTAAGGATGTTCATTTATAAATATGAGGACTCTTCAGTAAAAGATTTGTTTGAGAATATTCAGAATTATGCATTGACCTATTTATATATGCCTACATGGCGAGAAGATAGGAGTGATTTTATCACAAATTCTGGTATTGACTTTGATATATTGAATCGAGTTCTGCAAGAGAAATGTGCACTGTTTTTATTGAAACTTCATCCAGCTACTAATTTAAGTATAGATATATCTGTATATTCTAATATTTTGATTGTAGATAAAAATATTGATATATATTCAGTGTTACCTATTACGGATATCCTTATTACAGATTATTCATCAATATATTATGATTATATATTAATGAAAAAGAAAGGGGTATTACTCTTTCCTTTTGATTATTCAAATTATATTTCACAGGATAGAGATTTGGCTTTTGATTTTGATATATATACTCCTGGTAATCGAGTATATACATTTGAGGAACTTTTAAAATTCATAGAGAATGATAACTCTTCTCTTTTTGAGAAAAGGGAATGGATTATAGAACAATTTTGGGGTGATACAGCTACTTCTGTTAATCGGGATATTTTAATTGATAGGATTAAATCTTTACAATAACGTGAAAAAAGTTTTACTTATTAGTACTAGGCCACCGTTCCCGTTATATAACGGTTCTGCTATAAGAACATTTCAAGCCATTAAGTTCTTTTATGAATCATCTTATATTGTGGATGTATTATATCTCACAACTCAGAATGATAATAAAATAACAAATCAAGGATTAGAAAGATTCTGTAGGAATATATATACATTTAGGATTAGTGTATTCAAATCTTATTTGAAAGTTTTGTGGGGGATATTCAGTAACAGAAAACCATTACAAGTTAATTATTATTATTTTAAAAGTATTGAGAAAAGATTTTTGCGAAATATGCATGAGTATGATGTTGTATTTTATAATAACATACGTACAGCTGAATATCTAAAAGATATAAAATCATATAAAATAATGGATTTTGTGGATGCTATATCTATGAACTATGAAAAGGCTATTGCACAAAAGAAAGGTTTGTGGCATTATATTTATAGAATAGATCATCAACGTTGCTTGAAATATGAACGTGAGCTTCTTACTCGTTTTAATAAATGTATGATTATATCGGATGTAGATCGTGATTATATTTTATATGATAAATGTCCTTATAAAATTTCTGTTATAGAGAATTATGTGCAACTTCATGAAGATACCATAAATCATAAAGAGCAGAACTATAATATAGTATTTGTGGGTACAATGAATTATGAACCTAATATATCTGCTGTAAACTATTTTGTAAATAAGGTATTCCCATCATTATTGAAACGTTATCCTCAACTAAAGTTTTATATTGTAGGTAATAAACCCTCAAAAGAAGTCATGAAGCTAAAATGTGATAATATAATAGTAACAGGATTTGTCAATGACGTGTGGGAGTATTTAAAACAATCAGCCGTTGTTGTAATTCCAATGATTTCAGGTGCAGGTATACAAAATAAGATACTAGAAGCTATGTCTATTGGCGGATGTGTAGTTACCACTCCAATCGGTTTTGAAGGACTGAAAAAACGAGAAGGTGCTCCGTTGGTAGTTTATTCTGAAGAAGAAATGATTATTGCTATTTCATCATTGTTGGATTCAACAACTCTAAGAGCAGTAATGGGAAATAGAGCAAAACAGTATATAGCAGAGTATTATTCAGAGAATAAAATATTCTCTAAATTTCAGAATTTCATCAAAAAATATATAAATCATGAAAATACCATTTTCTCCCCCTTACATTGATGACACTGTCATCAATGAAGTGGTTGATTCCTTACGCTCCGGTTGGATAACCACCGGACCTAAAGTAAAAGCGTTAGAAGAAGAAATAAAGTCTTTTTCCGGTGCAAAAGAAGTGCTTTGTGTAAATTCCTGGACTTCGGGAGCCATTATGATGCTTCGTTGGCTGGGAGTGAAAGCCGGGGATGAAGTTATCGTTCCGGCTTATACATATAGCGCTACGGCGTTGGCAGTGCTGCATGCAGGCGCTAAACCCGTTATGGTGGACTCCGGTGCGGATTTCAATATTTCGGTAGATGCCATTCGTAGAGCCGTTACTCCGCGAACGAAAGCTATTATCCCTGTAGATATTGCAGGTTTTCCGTGTGATTACGATTGTATCATGAAGCTAGTAAACACATCTGAAATACAGAAAATGTTCAAAGCGGAAAGTCCGGTACAAGAAAAGTTGGGGCGTATCCTTGTAATGAATGATGCGGCCCATTCACTGGGAGCGCAATACAGTAAGAATCAGCGTACCGGTTGTGAAACGGATGTTGCCATTTTCTCTCTTCACGCAGTAAAGAACGTGACAACAGCCGAAGGTGGTGCCATTTGTTTGAATCTGCCCATGCCTTTTGACAATGCCGGGTTGTACAAAGAACTTCGTATGATGAGTTTGAACTGCCAGACTAAAGACGCTTTTTCCAAATCTAAAGCGGGTGGTTGGCGTTATGACATTGTTGGCTTAGGGATGAAAATTAATATGGCGGATGTAAATGCTGCCATCGGTCTCGCACAGATACGTGAATACCCTAAACTGCTCGAAGAGAGAAAAAGAGTATTCGATACTTACACCCAAGCTTTTGAAAACTGTAATTGGGCTATTGTGCCCCCTTCGATAGAGGGCGATAAAGAAAGTTCCTACCACATCTACGCCCTACGTATCAAGGATTTTACAGAAGAACAGCGCGATCGGATGATTGATGAAATAGCCAAAAGTGAAGTGGCTGTAAATGTTCACTTTATCCCGATGCCAATGTTATCATTCTTCAATTCTTTGGGGTATGATATAAAGGATTATCCTCAAGCTTACGAGAACTTTAAGGGAGAAATATCTTTGCCTATATATCCGCAATTGGATGAAGAAAAGTTGGCTTTTATTATTGATACCGTAAAAGCGGCATATCGCAAGGTGGCAGGTGATAAAGCTGTAGAGTGACACCATTGTAAGTCTATGATTCGTTTCTTCGATATTTTCTTCTCCTTTCTGGGCATACTTCTATTATCTCCGGTCTTTTTTCTTCTTTATATATCCATTTGTTTGGAAAGTAGAGGCGGTGGATTTTACCGTCAATTGCGTGTAGGGCGTTATGGTAAGGACTTCTATGTTTATAAGTTCCGTTCGATGCGTGTAGGAGCCGATAAACAGGGATTGATTACTGTAGGTGGACGTGATCCGAGAATAACCCGTATCGGTTATTTTATACGGAAGTATAAATTGGATGAGTTGCCCCAATTATTTAATGTTCTGAAAGGAGATATGAGTTTGGTAGGGCCGCGTCCTGAAGTACGCAAATATGTTGACCTCTATACAGAGGAACAGCGTAAAGTTCTGTCTGTACGACCGGGCATAACAGATTACGCCTCGATAGAATATGTTGATGAAAATACGATATTGGGGCAAGCGGATGATGCGGATAAGGCCTATGTGGAATTGATTATGCCTGATAAAATCAGGTATAATATGAAGTATATCAATAATTGTTCTCTGAAAGAATACTTCAAAATCATCTTTTTGACATTTTGGAGTATCGTACGTTGATAGAAATCGTTTATGAGGAAGGAGTACATCCTACATATTATTGGAATTTGAAAGAGAACTCCCGGTTGCCGAATACAGCCGGGAGTTTTTTATCCTATCCTTCATTTTTGGAATCCTTTTGTAAAGGATATGCATGGAGGCGTTGGCATTTTTATTGGAATAGCCGTTCTTTGGTGACGTTAAACCAATAAAAAAACAACAAAATTTATGGCAGTAGTAGCTTATTTAAGAGTAAGTACAGAAAGACAATTTTTGGAAAACCAACGAGAGGAGATTATACGTTTCGCAGAGAGAAACGGTATGAGTATTGACAAGTGGTACACAGAAACAGTTAGCGGCAGCGTCAGTAGTAAAGAGCGTAAATTATCGGGAGTGCTGGACAGGATGCGTCCCGGCGATTCTTTAATTGTAACGGAGATATCACGGCTAAGTCGTACATTACTTGAGATTATGACTATTCTTAATTCGTGCATCAAAAAAGGAGTGATATTGTATAGTACTAAAGAAGGATACGTCTTTCAGAACGATATCAACAGTAAGGTTCTGGGATTTGCATTCGGCTTAATGGCTGAAATAGAACGTAATCTGATTTCGATGCGTACCAAAGAAGCATTGGCCCGTAGAAAGCAGGAAGGAAAGCGGTTAGGGCGCCAAAAGGGGTATATGCCCAAGATGAGAATACTTGCGGAGAATAAAAGGGAATTGTTTAAAGAACAGGCGAACGGAACATCCTGTTCTGAACTCGCCCGACGAATGGGAGTGTCCAGAACAACCATGTTCCGTTTTCTGCATCATAAAAGATAAGCCGGAGATCTCCAACCGGAATGTGTTATGATTCACTGCGGATTATACCGATTATTACAGACTGACTTAGAACTGTTGAGGCTTGCTCAGGGATATCTCATCTGTACAAATCAGTGTAATCTGCGGCGAATTATGCGCTCTGAGAACTCCGTTTGTGCAGATTCTTTAGCTCGAAGGACAGCATGATACGGAAGAATCCTATAATAAGGAATGCAAACGAAATCATATAAACTGCATAGATAGCTCCGACCGCCGGCTGCCACAGAATAATAAGCGAGCATATAACGGCGAGGATGCCCAATGCGATGTACCAACCCCAGTCTTTCGTTCCATACCTTTTTAAGTCCATGGCGTAACCTACCGATGAAAATCCCCGGAACATCAACCAGAAGGCGATAATAAACGGAATAACTTCCATACTTAACAGAGGATAGGCTATCAGATAGAATCCTAAAATCATATCAATGATACCTCCCGCCAGATACCAGCCCCAACTGGACACTCTTCGACGGTTACTTACCGCAAAGGAGATTTCCAGCAAACCGCTGACCAGCATGGAAACACTGAATAAAATACTTAATGCCGCATATCCGTCAAGAGGGGAGAACATTAAACTCAAAGCTACCACAACATACAGGATTCCGAGAATAAGTGAAATCCACCAGTTCTTCACTTCCTGTTTCAGTTCATCAAAAATTGTTTTCATGTGAATCTTAATTTAAAAATGATTATTATAAGTTCGTTGGGAAAGTAACAATCTACGGATTGAAAAGTTTCCATTGAACATTTTCTGTATTCGGTTTGTTACTATATCATATAAATTGATAAAACTATGGCTACAACAAAATTTAAAGGACAACCGGTGAAAGTAATCGGTGAGTTTATAAAAGTGGGGACAGTTGCCCCTGATTTCGAATTGGTAAAGACGGATTTGTCTTCTTTCTCATTGAAAGAACTGAATGGCAAGAATGTAATTCTTAATATTTTCCCGAGTTTGGATACCGGTGTATGTGCTACTTCCGTACGTAAATTCAATAAATTGGCCGCCGGGTTGCCGGATACGGTGGTACTGGCTATTTCCAAAGACCTGCCTTTTGCGCATGCTCGTTTCTGTACAACGGAAGGCATAGAGAATGTTATTCCCTTGTCCGATTTCCGTTTCTCGGATTTTGATGAAAACTATGGCGTGCGTATGGCAGACGGTCCGTTGAGCGGTTTGCTGGCTCGTGCGGTAATTGTTGTCGGTAAGGATGGAAAGATTGCCTATACAGAGTTGGTTCCGGAAATTACGCAGGAGCCGGATTATGATAAAGCGATTGAGGCAGTTAAGAAATAAGCCTTTTAGACTTAGCTATATAATGAAAAACGGTGGATGAAGACTATCTTTATCCACCGTTTTTCCATTTATTATTTTTTCTGTTTCGCTCCTTTGTAAATCAGGAAACCTACAATCAATACCGTAACTGCTATAATGACGTAACCGATTTCATGACTATACTTCGTGGCCAGTATATAGACATCATTCGTAGTTTTAATGTCCGTGAACCGGTATATGAAATAACCGAGCAGAGCCAGTATCGCATTCCATATTCCGGCACCGAGCGTTGTGTAAAGCAGGAATGGCCCTAACTTCATGCCTGCCAGTCCGGCCGGAATACTGATAAGCTGCCGTACCGCGGGGATGAGGCGTCCGAAGAATGTGGATGCAGCGCCATGCTTTCTGAAATACTCTTCGGCATGGTGTACTTTCTCTTCATCAATCAGGCACATGTGTCCCAAACGGCTATTGGCAAATTTATAGACGATAGGGCGACCCAGCCAACGTGCAAGATAATAATTTATGAGTGCGCCGAGATCTGCGCCGATGGTTGCGAAAAGAACAACAAGGAAGATGTTCATACTATCGTCGGTCATTGCTTTCCATGCGGCCGGTGGTACGATGACTTCCGAAGGGAACGGGATAAATGAACTTTCAATGGTCATAAAGATTGTGACCACCCAATAATTCAAATTCTCTAATACCCATTTAATGAGCTCTGCTGATGATTCCATATTCTATACTTGTGATTAATGGTTTGTTTACATTCTTATTGTAGTGCATTCAGGATGTTCTTCATCGCTTGTGCCAACTCCTCTTTATCTTCACTTTCCAGCATTTCTTCTATTTTCTTCAAGTCTTCCAGTTGGAACGGACGTTTGCAAAGCTGGTTGTACTTCTGGAAGTTCTCTTTGTCTTTAAGCAGCAGATAAAGAGATGCCAGCTTTTCGTTGATATTTTCAAAATCGGGCTCCAACTCCTTGACATGTTCGAAGGCCATCCGGGCATGGTTCAGTTGGCCGAGTTCCATGCTGTATATCCCAATCTCATTCCACGTATCGGCATACGGTGCACGCTCTAACGCCAAAGCCCACTTTTTTACGGCCTTGTCAAAGTCACCGTCTTCCATATACATGCGTCCTTCAATCAGATACGAGTCCACATCCTCCGGGTCTATTTCATGGGATTTCTTGAAATACTGGCCGGCTTTACGCTTCTTCCCTAATTTATAGAGGCAATTCCCTGCGTGAGCATACAAAGAAGGCAGTATCGTTGCATCGGTATCCTTGCTTTGTATGGCAGATTCAAGATGCCGGTATCCCTCTTCCCAATGCCCTTTGGATATTTCATTAAGCCCGATGAACATTTGGAGAAAATCAGGGTTGATAGCCTTATATTTCTCGGCCAAAGTATAGTTCTCCAATGCACTTTCTTCATTGCCCAATTGGTAGAAAGCATGACCTTTCATGATATAGGCTTCGGCAAATTCTTCATCTGCCACGATTGCGTAATCACAGGCTTCGATGGCTTTGTCAAACAACTGCTGTTCGAAATAGCAACGAGCCAAGCCGAACCAGTAAGGAGCCGAATAAGGATTTTTATCTATCAGCTTATTATATAACGCTTCGGCTTTTTGATTCAAACCTTGCGCATGGAAGCAATCGGCTGTTACGGCCAGATATGCTTCGTCCTCGGCGTATCTTTCAGAGCCTCCGGCCAGCCATGGTAAAGCCTTAACGGGATAACCCATATCGATATACATATAGGATACATCGACAATATTGGCTAACTCCTCTTTGTCCTCTATGGTGTCGAGAAGCTGTTCCGCTTCATCTATTTTACCTTCACCCAAGAGAATATTCGCCTTAAGTACCTTCACTTCCGAAGAGTAATCCTCGGATATTCGCTCTATTACCAGTTTGGCTTGCTCTCTGTTCTGGGCATCCATGAAGAGATAGGCCTGTTCCACCAGTAGAGGGGTACTGTCGGGGTGTAAGCTTAAACCGTACTCTACGACTTCGGTAGCTTGTTCGCTTTTCCCGTGCATGGCATACCAGTCGGCAAGGTCGGCTAAATCGTCTGCGTCCAGATAGATAGGCTTATTTTCAGCTTTCGCGGCTTCATATTGTTCTGCAAGTTCTTGCAATTCCTTGTCTCTTCCGGACAACAGGTTCTTTTTACTCATTAACTATTTCTACTCCTTATATTATTTATTGATTTTACCCCAAGTATCTTTCAGGCCTACGGTGCGGTTGAATACCATTTTCTCCGGCGTAGAGTCACGGTCTACGTTGAAGTAACCGATACGCTGGAACTGCAGGTAGGAGAGGGGCTTCATGCCGGCAGCGTATTTTTCGATATAGCAGCATGGCAATACATTCAGAGAGTCCGGATTTATCATTTCCTTCATGGCTGTCAGCGCGTCGCAATTCTTTTCTTCACGAATGGCGGCCAGTTCGTCGCGCGGATTCTCTACTTTCCATAAACGGTCGTAAAGGCGGACTTCGGCTTGCAGGCAGTGTGCGCAACTCACCCAGTGAATCGTGCCTTTTACTTTACGGCTGGCTCCGGGCATACCGCTTTTGCTGTCGGGATCGTATTCACAATATACTTCTGTGATTTCTCCCGCATCGTTCTTCTTGCAACCGGTACACTTCACGATGTACGCGCTTTTCAAGCGAACTTCTTGTCCGGGTGTCATGCGGAAGTACTTTTTGGGAGCATCTTCCATAAAGTCATCGCGTTCTATCCACAGTTCGCGGCTGAATTCGATGTTGTGACTGCCTTCTTCCGGACGTTCCGGGTTATTGACGGCTTCCATTTCCTCAACCTGTCTTTCTGGGTAATTGGTGATGATAAGCTTCACCGGATTCAATACGGCGGATATGCGGGTGGCGCGGGCATTCAAATCTTCGCGTACGGCGCTTTCCAGCAACGCGAACTCATTAAGAGCGTCATAAGTGGTATAACCGATTTTATCGATGAATTTATGAATGGACTCGGGTGAATAGCCGCGACGGCGGAAACCGCAGATGGTCGGCATACGGGGATCGTCCCAACCGTTGACGAGACCTTCTTTGACCAAAGTCAGCAGGTTGCGTTTGCTCATCAGCGTATAGCTCAGGTTGAGCTTGTTGAATTCGTACTGGTGAGGACGGTGGTCGTTCAAATCCTTACCTTCTTTCACCCAATCTACGAACAAGTCGTACAACGGACGGTGAGGAACAAACTCCAGTGTACACAGAGAGTGGGTTACACCTTCAAAGTAGTCGCTTTGTCCGTGAGCGAAGTCATACATCGGGTAAGCCTTCCATGCAGTACCCGTACGGTGGTGCGGATGCTTCACGACGCGATAGATAATCGGGTCGCGGAAGTGCATGTTGGGGCTCGCCATGTCAATCTTGGCACGGAGCACCATGGCGCCTTCTTCAATCTCTCCGGTGTTCATTTTTTGGAACAGGTCGAGAGTCTCTTCAATGGGGCGGTTACGGTACGGGCTTTCTACTCCGGGTTGGGTAGGAGTACCTTTTTGAGCGGCGATCTGTTCGGATGTCTGCTCGTCGATATACGCTTTGCCCTCTTTGATGAGGCGGATGGCGAAGTCCCATAGCTGTTGGAAATAGTCGGAAGCATAGTATTCGTTGCCCCACCGGTAGCCCAGCCATTGAATATCTTCCTTGATAGCCTCTACGTACTCCACGTCTTCTTTGGTGGGGTTGGTATCATCGAAACGCAAGTTGCAGACACCGCCATGTGCGGCGGCAATACCAAAATCCAGGCAAATGGCTTTGGCATGTCCGATGTGAAGATAACCGTTGGGTTCCGGCGGAAAACGTGTCTGTACTTTTCCGTCGTTTTTACCTTCTTTCAAGTCGTTCTCTACTATTTGTTCAATGAAGTTCAGGCTCTTCTTTTCGCTTGTTTCTTCGCTCTTTATTTCTGCCATAATGCTATTATTATTCGTATAGTGGCGCAAAGATAGCGCAAAATAATGAAGAATGAAGAATGAAGAATGAAGAATTTCTCGCTCCTCATTCTTCGTTTTTCATTCTGCATTATTCATTATTCATTTTTCATTCTTCGTTTATAGGAATGTATCCGCTCTTTTTAATGATTTCTTGGCCGGCGGGTGACAATACGAACTGTAACAGCGGGTCTACAAGGCCGGAGCTTTTCTTATTGTAATAATAATATAGCGGGCGTACGATGGGATAAGTTTTGTTGATGGCGTTTTCCAGGGTGGGAGCGGCAAAGTGCTTGTCGTCGTAAGATACGGCAAGGGTCTTGATGCGGGGCGATACATAGGCAAGACCCACATAGCCGATGGCTCCGCGCGTTTGGCTGACGGATTGTATGATGGCTCCGGTGGCGGGCATGGAAAGGCTGCTGCTCATGTAATTCTTATTTTTCAGTACGCTTTCTTTAAAGAATTCGTATGTGCCGGAAGAGGTCTCACGCGAGTAGACCACTATTTTGCGGTCGTCTCCGCCTACTTGCTTCCAATTGGTGATTTTACCGCGGAAGATATCTTCCAACTGTCGGCGGGTGAGCTGCTTTACGGGATTGGACGGGTGTACGACAACGGCCAGCGCATCATAGGCTACCGGTATTTCTTCCAGTTCTTCTCCGGCTGCTTTCGCTTTCATCTTCTCGCTGAATTTGATGCCTCTGGAAGCCATTGCGATGTCGGTCGTTTCATCCAGCAAGGCGGAAATGCCTACCCCGCTTCCGCCTCCGGTGACGGTGACGCGGGCATTGGGATTCAATGTCATAAAGCGTTCGGCGGTTTGCTGTGCGATGGGCAGAACGGTGTCGCTGCCTTTGATGCGCTGCGCCTGAATGTCGGTAGCGGCAAATGCCAATGCGAAGATGGTCAGAAATAAATGCTTCATCATATTCTAATGTTTTTGGGACGATACTTAAACAACAATAGTGTATGGAGGTATGTTCCGCTGTTTTTATTTCGCTGCAAATTAAAACAACGCATGTTACAAAGTTGTTACATACGGCGGGTCTGTGTTTATTGTAACAGATTTGTAATATGTTTGAAACATTTCTTTCAAACGATAGTCACACTACCTTAATATCTACCCCGTTTCTTTGCGCACAGAAAAAAGTAGGCAATATGAAAAAAGTTTTTGAGAAAATTATAGAGGGCATATTGGCTTGTAGCGGTTTTGTAACAAGTCTTACTATTGTGCTTATCGTCTTATTCCTCTTTTCCGAAGCGGTGGGGCTGTTCCATAGCCGGGTAATCGAAGAGGGGTATGTCTTGGCGTTAAATAAGGACAATAAGGTAAGTGAACTTACTCCGGTACAGATAAAGGATGTTTTCGATGAAGAGATAACAAATTGGCGGGAAGTCGGTGGGGAGAATCTCCCTATCCGGCTTTTTCGTTTGGAAGATGTTACACGGTATTATACGGAAGAACAGTTGGGAGCATCTTACGAAAATGCAGGCGCATGCATCACGGACTTGGTGGAACGCACGCCGGGCATCGTGGCTTTTGTGCCGAGGCAGTTCATTGTCCGTCCCGACTCCGTTCATTTGCTGCGGGACAACACCATTTCGCTGAAAGACGTCTTTGCGGGAGCCGAGTGGTTTCCTACGGCTACACCTGCTCCCCAGTTCGGCTTCTTACCGTTGATAACGGGTACGTTGTGGGTAAGCCTTTTCGCCATTCTCATAGCCTTGCCGTTCGGACTGGCGGTGGCCGTTTATATGTCCGAGGTGGCTGACCATAAGATACGGAATCTGATGAAGCCGGTGATAGAACTGCTGAGCGGTATTCCTTCCGTTGTTTACGGTTTCTTCGGGTTGATTGTGATAGTGCCTTTGCTGCAAAGAGTGTTCGATTTGCCTGTCGGCGAGAGCGGACTGGCAGGAAGTATCGTGCTCGCCATCATGGCGTTGCCTACCATTATCACGGTGACGGAGGATGCCATGCGCAACTGTCCGCGGGCCATGCGCGAAGCCAGTCTGGCGCTTGGCGCTTCACAGTGGCAGACCATATATAAGGTGGTGATACCTTATTCCATATCAGGTATTACGTCCGGGGTTGTCCTGGGCATCGGCCGTGCTGTCGGCGAAACGATGGCGGTACTGATGGTGACGGGAAACGCTGCCGTAATTCCCCATACCATTTTGGAACCTTTGCGCACGATTCCCGCCACAATTGCCGCCGAACTGGGCGAAGCGCCGGCGGGTGGCGCGCATTACGAGGCATTGTTCCTCTTGGGAGTCGTATTGTTTTTTATCAGCTTGTTGATAAACTTCACGGTAGAAGCTGTATCTTCGGGCAAAAGAAAGTAAAAGGATATGATCAGTAGAAAACATCTTTCGCAAAACATCGCGTTCGGACTGTTCCGTTTGCTTAGTCTGAGTGTGGTAGGCATCCTCTTTGCCATTCTCGGTTTTATCATATACAAAGGTATAGGAGTCATCGACTGGGAGTTCTTGACGGGCGCCCCGACAGACGGCATGACATCCGGCGGTATCCTGCCTGCCATCGTCGGTACTTTTTGCCTGATGACAGGTAGCGCGTTGTTCGCTTTCCCGGTGGGGGTGATGAGCGGCATCTATATGAACGAATATGCGCCTAAGGGCTGGATTGTGCGTTTCATCCGTATGATGACGAACAACCTGAGCGGCATACCTTCCATCGTATTCGGACTTTTCGGCATGGCATTGTTTGTCAACTATATGGACTTTGGCGACAGCATCCTGGCGGGTTCGCTTACCTTGGGACTGTTGAGCCTGCCTTTGGTGATTCGTACTACCGAAGAGGCTTTGAAGGCGATACCCGACAACCTGCGTGAGGGCAGCCGCGCTTTGGGAGCCACCAAGCTGCAAACAATCTGGCATGTGATTCTGCCGATGGGAATGCCCAACATCATCACCGGCCTGATTCTTGCTCTGGGGCGTGTATCCGGAGAGACGGCGCCTATTCTCTTTACGTGCGCAGCCTATTTCCTGCCGCAATTGCCCGGCAGTATTTTCGACCAGTGCATGGCGTTGCCCTATCATCTGTACGTCATCTCCACCAGCGGTACGGATATGGAAGCCCAGTTGCCTATTGCCTATGGAACGGCTTTGGTCTTGATACTGATAATCCTTCTGGTAAATCTGCTGGCCAATGCTCTGCGGAAATATTTCGAGAAGAAAATCAAAATGAACTAAATCAATAAAATCATGAACGGCATGATGAATAAAATAGAAACGCGTGATGTAAATTTCTGGTATGGCGACTTCCATGCCTTGAAAGGTATCAGCATGGATATCGCGGAGAAGTCGGTTGTGGCTTTCATCGGACCTTCCGGTTGCGGTAAGTCCACTTTTCTCCGCTTGCTGAACCGTATGAACGATTTGATACCCGACACCCGCCTGACCGGTGAGATTCTTATCGACGGTCAGGACATATATAAGAAAGGTGTGCAGGTGGACGAACTTCGCAAAAATGTAGGTATGGTATTCCAGCGTCCCAATCCCTTTCCGAAAAGCATTTTTGAGAATGTGGCCTACGGATTGCGTGTAAACGGCGTTACCGACAATGCTTTTATCCGCCGGCGGGTAGAGGAGACCCTGAAAGGGGCGGCACTATGGGATGAGGTGAAAGACAAGCTCAAGGTATCTGCCTACGCCCTTTCCGGCGGACAGCAGCAGCGCCTTTGCATAGCCCGTGCCATGGCGGTATCTCCGTCCGTCCTGTTGATGGATGAGCCGGCGTCTGCCCTCGACCCCATTTCCACGGCTAAAGTAGAGGAACTTATCCACGAGTTGAAGAAGCAATACACCATTGTAATCGTTACCCATAATATGCAGCAGGCTGCTCGCGTAAGCGATAGTACGGCTTTCTTTTATATGGGTGAGATGGTGGAGTTCGGCGATACCAAAAAGATTTTCACTAATCCCGATAAGGTAGAGACGCAGAACTATATAACGGGACGCTTCGGGTAACGGACTGTTCCGTGCTTTGGCAGGCGCGGTACCATGCCGTGGTACAAGCAGTTTCACGCCTTGGTACGAGCGGTACCACGCTTTGGTACGGGAAGTTTCATGCGTTGGTACGGACGGTACCGCCCTTTGGTACGAACAGTGTCATGAGTTGAAACAAGTGATATGATTATGGAATTGATAATTTTGAAATAGAAGAAACATTATGGTAAAGTTTATCGAATCAGAGCTCGTCTTGCTGAAAAAAGAAATAGACGAAATGTGGACTTTAGTGTATAACCAGCTTGACCGCGCAGGAGAAGCCGTACTGACTTTAGACCGCGAACTGGCACAGCAGGTATTGGTGCGCGAACGTCGTGTCAACGCCTTTGAACTCAAAATAGACAGTGATATAGAAGATATTATAGCCCTCTATAATCCTGTCGCCATCGACTTGCGCTTTGTACTTGCCATGCTCAAAATCAATACGAACCTGGAACGTTTGGGCGACTTTGCCGAGGGGATAGCCCGCTTTGCCATAAACTGCAAGGAACCTGTTTTGGACAACGAGCTGGTAAAAGGGCTGCGCTTGGAAGAGATGATAAACCAGGTGTTGTCTATGCTGGAGCTTGCCAAAAAAGCTCTCCAGGAAGAGAGTCAGGAGATGGCGACCGCGGTGTTTGCCAAAGATAATCTGCTGGACGAAATCAACGCGAACGCCACTGCCGTGCTTTCCGACTATATCAGCAAGCACCCCGAAAGTGCGCTCTCCTGTCTGAATCTGGTCAGTGTGTTCCGTAAACTGGAACGTTCCGGTGACCACATTACGAATATCGCCGAGGAAATCGTGTTCTTTATCGACGCCAAAGTGTTAAAACATAGCGGACGTACAGACGAACACTATCCGAATGATAAGAAATAGATAACTTTTTAGGATATTTTTAGTGTTTAATGGAAAATAACCCTATATTTGTCCATTGAAAACGATTGCAGATGTAGAAAAGTGCTTTGAAATGATAATAAAATCAAAAGAATCAAGGAAAAGATGTTATAAGACATGTTTTTTAATTTGGTTGGTATCCTGAAAAGCGGCTATATTTGCAACGTTATCCTGAAAACAATCTTTTTACCTTAAAAAAAAACTAATACCTATTGAAAACTGAAAAAGGAGGCTTTGTGAAAAGCTTCCTTTTTTTCATTTCTATATGAGACCCTTTTTGTATCTTTGCCGCATCCATGATAAGGATAGTATCTAACTTAAAAATGTATAGGCTTATGTTTTCCGGAATAGTAGAAGAATGCGCCACGCTGGTGGCTATGGTGAAAGACCAAGAAAATGTACACTTTACTTTCAAGTGTTCGTTCGTGAATGAATTAAAAATAGACCAGAGTGTATCCCATAATGGCGTATGCCTTACGGTGGTCAGCATGACGGATGATACCTATACGGTGACGGCGATGAAGGAAACTTTAGACCGTTCCAATCTCGGCTTGTTAAGTGTAGGCGATGAGGTGAATGTAGAACGCAGCATGATGATGAACGGCCGCTTGGACGGACATATTGTACAGGGACACGTAGACCAGACGGCAACTTGCGTGGATATAAAGGATGCCGAGGGCAGTTATTACTTTACGTTCCGGTATGAGTTTGATAAGGAAATGGCAAAGCGCGGTTATATCACCGTAGATAAGGGTTCCGTTACCGTAAATGGCGTCAGCCTGACTGTATGCAATCCTACGGATAACACGTTCCAGGTAGCCATTATTCCTTATACTTTCGAACATACCAATTTCCATGCTTTCAAGGTGGGTAGCGTAGTGAATCTCGAGTTCGATATTATCGGTAAGTATATCAGTAGAATGATACAATATAAATAGAGTTGTAAGTTATGAGTTATAAGTTATAATTCGCGGGTGCTTTCTTTTTATAAGCACAGGCATTTACCACTCATGACTCATAACTTATAGCTTATAACTCATAACTCATTATGAATGATTTTTTGCAATTGGTCGCTTCACGCCAAAGCGACCGGGCTTATGATATGTCCCGTGCGGTAGAGCCGGAGAAGTTGGAACGTATTTTGGAAGCGGCCCGGCTGTCGCCTTCGGCTTGCAATGCCCAGCCGTGGCGTTTTGTGGTAATCACAGACCCGGAGCTGTCGGTAAAAGTGGGTAAGGCTACTGCCGGGTTGGGGATGAATAAGTTTGCCAAAGACGCTCCGGTACATATTCTGGTTGTGGAAGAATCGATGAATATCACTTCTTTCTTGGGCGCTAAGATTAAGGACAAGTATTTCCCCCTGATAGATATCGGTATTGCTACCGCCCATATCACGCTGGCTGCCGAGAGCGAGGGGCTGGGTTCGTGTATCTTGGGCTGGTTCGATGAAAAGGAGATTAAGAAGCTTACGGGCATTCCCGCCAATAAGCGTCTGTTGCTTGACATAACGATAGGTTATCCGGCGAAAGATAAACGGAAGAAATCAAGAAAATCCAAAGATAAGGTTGTTTCGTACAACCATTATTAATGGCATCGCTATAAGTCTTTCAGCAACACTTTACTTGCGCTTTTGTAGTACTCTTCCCGTGCTTTCATCAGTGTTTCCCACTGCCCGTGGAATTCTTTATCCTTATCTATCTTGAAGTCCTCGGAACCGTGGGTGTCCAGTTTGTCCAGCAGGAAAGCGACGTTTAGCTTGTTGATGTCCATAGAGGGCTGGTAAGCGATGTCCTGGCTTTTGGTATCGGTCACTACTTCGTGCAGCAGATTGATTTCCTGTAACTCATACAGGGTCTGGTTGGTCAGGCGTATGGGAATCTGGCACTCCTCGGATATGTCTTCGGCAGTGTAGGGCGGTTCATTCTTTTCGAAACGCTTGGCTACAAGAGACATGATGAGGATGGAGATAAAATCGCGATAACGGCGGCTGATATTGCGCGCGTCCTTATCGAAACTAAAGTTCCGTATGTTCTGTCCGGCATACGTCAGTTCCGCTCCGAAGAGGCAGATGGTCCAGGATATTTGCAACCACAGCAGAAACATGGGGAGCGCCGCAAAGCTGCCGTAGATGGCATTGTAGCGGGATACCCACAACTGGCTGCTGATATAAAGGAACTGAAAGGCCTGATGTGCCGTACCTGCCAGAATTCCCGAAATCAGCGCGTGTTTGAATTTCACTTTTGTATTAGGCATGAAGACGTACAGTGCCGTAAACATGAACCACGTCAAAACGAAAGGTATGAGGCGGACTAAGAACTTACCGATGGGGGCGAGCAGGGTGAAGTCAGCCACATTCTTCAGCATGGTACTCATGAATATGGAAAGACCGCCGGAAACTACCAGCAGAATCGGTATCAGCAGAAGCATGGAGAAGTAGTCCGTGATTTTGCGGTACATGCTCCTCGCTTTCTTTACCTGCCAGATGCGGTTGAAAGTAATCTCCATATTGTTAATCAGGTTGAGCACCGTCCACAATAACATGATTAAACCCACCCCGATGAATATGCCGCTCTTGGTTTGCGACAAATAGGAATTGACGAATTGGAAAATAACCTCCGTCGTTTCCGACGGACCGCCGAAACCTTTGACGATTTGGCTCTCCATCAGATTGTCGAAACCGAACCCGCGTGCGATGGCAAACACAATGGCCAAAATGGGTACGATAGCCAGCAAGGTACTGTATGTCAGCGCGGACGCCTTGTTCACAAGCCTGTCTTTGGTGAAGCGGTTGATGCAGAGATAAATGGTTTTGATGATATTATATAAGGAAAAAGTCGTTTTGGTGACTTCATCTTCCGTAATACGCCAGATGTCGTATGTCAGGAACTTCCAAAGGGTGGCGATACGCTTGTTCATGCTAAAGTGAAAATTGAGAATTGAGAATTGAAAAATGACAGCAGGCTGAAAGGCCTGTATTTCTCAATTCTCAACTTTTAATTTTTTAATTTAAAAAAGCAGTCGGTCTGTAAGCCGGGTTCTGTTCTTCTGTTCCGGAAGAGGTCGTTTTCGGAATTCTTCATTCCTCATTCTTCCTTCTTCATTCAAGAAGTGTCTGTCATTTATCTGAGCCGTATGTTGCCATACCGGCTTTAGCGGTCTACCCTCCGACATGGAGCGAGCAGCTCTCATAGCGTCGGTTTACATGACCTTACAACTCCCAAGACGTACAGCCCTTGTGTCACCACAAGGCCGGTAGGCTCTTACCCTACCTTCTCACCCTTACCATACTCAGGAAGAGCATGGCGGTTATTTTCTTCTACGTTACTCTACCCTCACGGACAGCTTTCTGTTAGGAAGTAGGATGCTCTGTGTTGCCCGGACTTTCCTCATACGCACAGGGCGCAAGCGACAAACCGACCAACTGCTTTGTCCCGCAAAGATAGGAATTTTTTGGTGATTGGCGGTCAGTGATTGGTGATTTGTTTGTTATCGGCCTTTTATTTGCGTAAATTCTTAAAAACGCTGAAAATATGTATCTCTTTCGGAATAAATTGTTAGCTTTGCTAACATTAATAACTCCCAAATGCATATAGCCCATGAAAAAGTTTGCCTCATTCTTAGCAGTATTTCTCTTGATAACTCTTTGCGCAGCCGCTTCGGAATCCGGCGACCGTGATATACCGGCAGAGGTAGCGCAACTCACCGATAGTTTGAAAAAACAGTTCGCACCGGATAAGCGTGTGGCGTTGTTGGAAATAGATTATTCTTTTTCCGGTAAAAATGTGATGTTGCGCGGTGTTACTACCTCGGCGGAGGCAAAGACTGTTTTGCTGAAAGAACTGGCAAAAAAAGGATATACCGTAATGGATTGTCTCAAAGTGCTTCCCGACGGGAAGGATTTGGAAGGCAAAACGTACGGCATTATCAATGTCTCTGTGGCAAACCTGCGCGTATCCCCGGATTTCTCATCGGAAATGATGACGCAGGGCTTGATGGGAATGCCCGTGCGTGTGTTGCAGCGCGACGGCTGGATACGTATTCAAACTCCCGACGATTATATCGCCTGGGTACACCGCGTAGGTGTACATCCTGTGACAAAAGAAGAAATGGCTGCATGGAACAGCGCGGAAAAGGTTGTTGTGACGGCTCATTACGGTTTTGTATATTCCGAACCGGACCAGACCTCACAGACGATTTCGGACGTTGCGGCAGGCAACCGTTTGAGATGGGAAGGGAGCAAAGGAGCCTTCTACAAAGTGACCTATCCCGACGGCCGTCAGGGTTACATCTCCAAATCCATAGCCATGCCTGAGAAGAAATGGCGTTCCGGCTTGAAGCAGGATGCGGCCGATATTATTCGTACGGCGCACACGATGATGGGAATACCTTATCTTTGGGCGGGAACTTCATCGAAAGGTGTGGATTGCAGTGGGTTTCATGCGCACCACTACTTTTCATGCACGACATCATTATTCCACGTGATGCTTCCCAGCAGGCTTATGTGGGCGAGCATATAGACATTGCATCCGATTTCTCCAACCTGCAGCCGGGTGATTTGATATTCTTCGGCCGCAAAGCAACCCCGGAACGTAAAGAACGTGTCGTGCATGTGGGTATGTATATCGGCGGCAAGCGTTTTATTCATTCACAGGGTGATGTGCATATCAGTAGCTTCGACCCGGCGGACGAATTGTTTGATGAGTACAATCTCGGACGGTTGCTGTTTGCTACGCGCGTGTTACCTTATATAAATAAGGAAACGGGATTAAATACGACGGAAACTAACGAATACTATAAATGACATGCAAAACAGAAGAGACTTTTTAAAGACTGCCGCCTTTGCCGCATTAGGCTCGGGCATGGCTATCAATAGCGTATTGGCAGGTGAAGGTGCAATGCCCGCTTTGTTCAATATCAATAAGAAGAGTGGCGTTACGCCTAAAATGAAGCTGCGTTTACTTTCCTGTATGAATTTTGAAAGTTGCAGCCATG
>ENA-OQAB01000240-OQAB01000240.1-human-gut-metagenome-genome-assembly--contig:-NODE-240-length-31912-cov-4.051785_pt1 | contig 31912 bp, 27 predicted proteins | sample MGYA00242490_ERZ504517 | MGnify/ENA primary metagenome ERZ504517 (study PRJEB26092, sample SAMD00036298) | human gut metagenome | host: Homo sapiens | study: EMG produced TPA metagenomics assembly of...
CTTGGTTGTACCACAGGGGGAAAGTATCGTTATCTCCATTGGTGTAGATGATGGGATTGCCCGTCTCCTGCAATGACATCAGGTAATTCTGACCGAAATCACGTGCCACATAACGGCCGCTGCGGTCGTGGTCGTCCCAGGTCTGGCTTGCCATCTGTATGGGAACAAAAGACAGGCCACTGAAACGATGGCCGCGGCGGGAAGCTCCTTCATCTTGGCATAATGCTGCAACAGGCGGATGATGCCTGCCACACCCATGCCTATCCAGATGGCGAAAGCGTAGAACGAACCCGCATACGCGTAGTCGCGTTCACGCGGCTGGCTTGGCGTCTGGTTCAGATAGAGCACAATCGCTATACCGGTCATGAAGAAAAGGAAGAACACTACCCAGAACTGCTGGATACCTTTCTGGCCGCGGTAGGCCTGCCACAACAGACCGATAATTCCGAGCAACAGCGGCAGGCAGTAGAATACGTTATGCCCTTTATTCTCTTTCAGCTCTTTCGGCAGCAAGTCCTGATTGCCTACGAGCATGTTGTCAATGAACTTGATACCGGTAATCCAGTTACCGTGCTCTATTTCTCCGCTGCCCTGCAAGTCGTTCTGGCGTCCGGCAAAGTTCCACATAAAGTAGCGCCAGTACATCCAGTTGAGCTGGTAGGAGAAGAAGAACTTGATGTTTTCCCACTGCGTGGGCATGGTTACCATAATCATTTCGCCGCATTTGTCGTAGGGCACATCATATCCTTTGATATCCTGCCAGGCTTGATATTGGTTGGTGTGCGCGCTGCTGTACATGCGCGGGAAGAGCATATTCTGCGCGTATTCGTATTCGATACGTCCCGGAATTTCGATGTAGCTGTCCTTTTCATCGGCAGCGGCTTTCTCCTTGCGGATATATTTGGTTCCGTTGTAGGAAATGCGCGGTTCGCAATACCCGTCTTTCACGTCCAGAGCTACCTGTGAGGAGTAGGCCGGGCCGTAGAACAGCGGGCGTGTACCGTATTGCTCACGTCCCAGATATTCGCCCAGCGTGAAGATGTCTTCCGGTGAGTTCTGGTCCATCGGCGTATTGGCGGTGGAACGGATTACGATAAGCGCATAGGATGAATATCCGATGACAATCATCATGGTGCACAACAGAGATGTGTTCAGCGTACGCGCCGATACACGGTATTTCTCTTTAATCTTCTCCTGCGTACCCGGTTTGAGGTAGAGCCATAACAGCGCGATGACGATGATGCCGATAATCACGGAACTGCTGCCATGACCATAGAAAGGAATACCCAACATGGCTATGGTCAGTATGAACGAGAGCGCCATACGCGACTTGCTCTTTTCATTGTAGCTTTCGTATACACCCCAGATAAGGCAGGCCGCCAGCAAGATGATATATACGATGACGCCGCTGTTGAACGACATGCCGAGCGTATTGACGAAGAACAGCTCGAACCAGCCGCCCACTTTTACAATACCCGGAACGATACCGTACAGTACGGCCGCTACCAGCACCATGGATGCGAGAAGCGCCAGCAGAGAGCCTTTTGCGTTGGCATCGGGCACTTTCTTATAGTAGTATACCAGCACGATGGCCGGGAGACAGAGCAGGTTCAGCAAGTGAACACCGATACTCAGCCCGGTGAGGTAGGCGATAAGAATCAGCCAGCGGTCGGAATGCGGTTCGTCCGCTACATCTTCCCACTTCAGTATCAGCCAGAACACCACCGCCGTAAACAGTGAGGAAAAGGCGTATACCTCACCCTCTACGGCGCTGAACCAGAATGTATCACTGAATGTATATGCCAATGCACCTACCAGACCGCTGCCCATGACGGTAATCAGCTGTCCTTTGGTGATGTTGTTTTCATCGGTGATGACCAGTTTGCGTACCAGGTGAGTGATACTCCAGAATAAGAACAGGATACAAGCGCCGCTCATCAGCGCGCTCATGTAGTTCACCATCTTGGCAACGGTGGTGGCATCGGAAGCGAACTGAGAAAACAGATTGGCTACTAACATAAAGAATGGTGCGCCGGGCGGGTGTCCTACTTCCAGTTTATAGCCGGTGGTAATGAACTCCGGGCAGTCCCAAAAACTTGCGGTCGGCTCGATAGTCATGCAATAAACCGTTGCTGCAATTATAAATGTAATCCAACCAATCAGGTTGTTTACGGTTTTGTACTGTTTCATTCGGATGAAATTCGTTTTTTATTATAGACGGGCGCAAAGATAATGATTTCAGTTCTAAATGAGTGACAATAAGGCGGATTATTAGGATTGGTTTAGAGATATAGGGAGAATTTTCAGAAAAAACAAAGCTTTCCGTATTGTCCGTTCAGGGCGGTTTTTCAAAAATGTCCTTGTCCGGACGGCTTTGCCGGGTATGCTGTGATGGCTGTCCCTGCTTCCGTATTTTGTCGGCTTACTGCTGACAAGTTGTTTTGTACCTTGTAACAAACTGTTTCCTGTGTGGAAACAAACTGTTCCGTAGGGTGAAACAAAGTGTTCCGTTATAGGAAACAAACTGTTTGATAGGCGGAAAACAAACTGTTTTCTGCAATCGGAACAAAGTGTTCACCGCTGTGAACTAACAGTTTAACCGGATATAGGCTGCCGGAAGCTACAGCCTTTTTTACGCGCGCTTATGGCTTGTGGCGGTATGACGGTATCACGGATACTTTCTGTCTTTATGCTAATGGTGATGATGCTCGCCCAATATCCGATGCGGCAATGTGCCATGTCCCAGAAGCTCTATGGGGCAGTTGAAGTTACGTTCCAGCCATTCGCCGGTAATGCCCGTATCGGGATGGTAATCCAGCGTTTCGTTGACGCAGGCAATGGATTTTACTTGCTGCAATACCGTGCCTATGTCGTGGCTGACGAGTATGATGGCGCAATCTTTGTTGATTTCGGCCAATAACTGATACAGGCGGGCTTCAAAACGCTTGTCGATATAGGTGCTGGGTTCGTCGAGGATAACCACTTCGGGGTCGGAGATTATGGCGCGTCCCAGTAGCGCGCGTTGAAGCTGTCCGCCGCTCAGTGCGCCGATAGCACGTTCTTCCAGCCCTTCCAGCCCCATGCGGGCGATGACTTGACGGGCTTTTTCCCTGTGTTCCTTGGTGAAACGCGAGGTGAGCGATTTCTTACTGCTGAGTCCCGACAGAATAACTTCTTCGACGGTGATAGGGAACTTGCGGTCTATGCTGTTGTATTGGGGCAGGTAGCCCATAGTGAGTTGGGTATTGCCCGTTGTGCGGGGAGATGTGAAAGTTATTTCACCGGAAACGGGTTTGAGCAATCCCAGAATGCATTTGATAAGAGTGGTCTTACCGCCACCGTTCGGACCGATAATGCCCAGAAAATCCCGGTCGTAAACGGTAAGGTTTACGTCGCGAAGCACTGTGCGACCGTCGTATCCGGCATTGAGGTTTCTTATTTCAATAATAGGTTTCATTGTTAGTTCTTCATTAAATTCAGCGCCTTCGCCGTATTCAGCATTTCCGCTTCCCAATCGTAGGATAGGGGGTTGATATCGACAATTCGGGTTCCGGTTTGTTTGGCGATGATTTCGGCGTTGCGGCGGTCGAACTCCGGCTGTACGAAGATGACATGTACTTTTTCGCTCTTGCAGGTATCGATCAGTGCTTTCAGATGTGCGGGTGACGGTTCTTTGCCGCCGGCTTCGATAGGAATCTGATGCAGGCCGTAGTCACGGGCGAAATAGGAAAGCGCCGGGTGGTAAATCATAAAGGCGTGGTCTGCTCCGGGAGCGGTGAGTGTCTGCCGTATGAGGCTGTCGGTATGCTCTATCTGGCGGCAGAGGGCATTATAGCGTTCCAGGTAAGCGCTTTCATTACTTTTATCGATGCTGCACAGCGCACTCAGAATATTGCCCGCGATGATTTGGGCGTTGGTAGCGGAGTTCCATATATGGGGTTCTACGCCGGTGGCGTGGTGGTGCTCTTTCCCGTCTTCTGCATGCCGATGGCTGTGGGTATTGTCGTAAATCAAATCTACGCCTTGCGACATGTCAAAGAATTGCAGGTGCGGGGCGTTGTCTGTCAGCTTATCTGTCCATGTTTGTTCAAAGCCTATATAGCCGATGCGGAAATAGGCTTTACTGCGGGCAAGGTCTACCAGCTGCTGCGGCGTAGGGTCGTAGGTTTCCGGACTTGTACCTTTGGGAACCATGCTGACTACTGTGAATCGGTCGCCGGCAATGGCTTCGGTGAAGTATCGCAGAGGCTCGAGCGTAACGGTAATGACGGGTTTGCCGCCGGTCTTGTCGCTTTGGCCGCTTTTGGGCTTGCAGGAAGCTATGAGTATGGTTGCGAGTAGTAAAAAGTATATCTTTTTCATCTATCTTATTTATGGCTTTTATAAGTGTAATTCAGGGTAACTGTTGCTTTGTTTATCTTCTTTCTGCGGCTTATCCCTTTGTTTTGGTGGCTCGGAGTATCTCACGTTTGCCGCCCGGCGGGCCGGGAAGCCGCTCCACCGTAAACCCGACGGCTTGTAAAAGCCGACGGATAACGCCTTTGGCGCAGTAGGTGGTCAGTATGCCGTTGGCGTTCATGCAGGCATATATATTCCGGAAAAGCTCCTCACTCCACATCTCAGGCTGCTTTTCGGGGGCGAATGCGTCGAAATAAACAAGGTCGAAATAGGGATTAGCGATTAGTGATGAGTGATTAATGGGTGATTTATCGCTAATCCCTAATCGCTCAACACTAATCCCTAACCGCTCACCGCTAATCACTTTATTTACGTCTCCTTGTATTTTGTGTAACGTAAAATAAGGGGTAATGTTCACATCTGTATCCCATGGAGCCGTGTGTAATTCCTTAAACAAGGGATGGTCGCTATAATTCAGTACATCGACTTCTTCCCACGACAAGGGATAGAGTTCGATGCCGGTGTAGTGGACGGCTCTTTTCTCTTGTCCGGCAGTCTCCAAAGTGAGCAGGGCGTTAAGTCCCGTGCCGAATCCTATTTCCAGAATGCGGGGGCGGATGGCGGCAGATGCTTTCAGCCCCATATCGATAAAGATATGTTGCGATTCGGTGCGTGCTCCTTTTACCGAATGATAATGCTCATTCAGCTCCGGCACAAAACAATGTGGCGCTTCCGTCTTCCGTCCGTTCTATAATCCGTTCCATATCCGCTAATCACTAAACATTAATCACTAACCGCTAAACACTCATCACCGACAATGCCCCTTGCAAGGCCAATAACATGGCGATATATCGTATCAGTTTGCCCGCAAACATGGAAGAAATGGTCAGCATGACGTTGCTGCGCATAAATCCCAATGCTATGGCAATGGCCTCTCCCACGAAAGGCAGGAAGGCGAAGAAAGCCATGAGAGCCCCTTTCCCTTGCAGAAAACGCTGCATCTTGTCAATCTTCTCCTTCTTTACTTTGAAATATTTCTCTATCCAGTCTGTTTTGCCGAGCCGACCCATGTAGTAGCAGGTCATGCCGCCGACCGTATTTCCCAATGTTGCGGCAAGGACGCAAACGGCGGGGTTCAGTCCTACCTTGACGAGCGCCAGCATCACCAGTTCGGAACTGAACGGAATGATACTCCCCGCCAGTAAGGCCGAGATAAAGAGCCCTGCATATCCCCAGTCAATCAGAAGTTGTATCAGTGTGTCAGCAAAAGCGTCCATAGATTGAATCCGAATAAAGTAAATAACCCGACAAGCATAATGATAAAGAACAGGTTGGAGCTCCGGCTGTTGGTCAATACGAATAAGTGTCCTATCAGAATGCTGGTACCGATTAACAGCAGGGAGAACAGATGAGGATATAGAGCCGGTTGTAACCCTATATAGACGAAGATGCAGAAGTTCAGGAATATCAGGAAATGCAGATAACTGCGCGTACGTATCTTATCCTCATAGCCGGCAATTAAGCAGTGGCTTGAACTTACTATATATAAAAGGAGTATATATCCGATTGTCGCCAATTCCCAAGGCCGGAAGCCGAATCGGATGGAGCGGAAATTCACCAGTTCCAGAAACGGCTGATAGAATAATTCCATGTGTCCGGACAGGTAGGTGTAGCCTAATAGGAACCAATAAGGTACGCTCCAGCCGATGAGCGAAGCGAAAAAGCTCTTAGGTGCAGGGACTGGAAGCTATACGCGCCTATCCCAAAATACGGGTACGAAGAACATCAGTTGCGGGAAGAGCAGGCTTCCCATTCCCATGAATACGAATGCATGGAACAAATAGCTTGCGGGCTTAGCCTGCTGATAGCTTCTGAACAGGAAATACAGAGCTATGAGGAAAGTGACCGCCACCAAATCTCCTGCATATAATATATGCATGGCAGGGCAGACGGAAACCAGCAGGAAATAAATGGCTGTCTGTACGGACGCCCGCATACGGATGATGGCGAACGCGTTGTTCAGCCCGATAAGAAAATATCCTATGACGGAGTATAGGATAAAGCTGAAAAGGCGGGTGCCCCAGGCCGGGATACATGAATCACGGAATAGGTCCCACAGGGGATAATCGTCTTTTCGTATTTCCAAATCGGGTAATAGGATGGCGCTCAGTATCCAGCAGGTTACTGATATAAGGATGGCGGCGGGAAGCGTAAAGCGTCCCGCCGTAACCCGATTTTGGAATCTTTGGCTTCTCATTGACTGTTAAAGGTCGAATCCGATGTCGCGACGGAAGTATTTACCCTCGAAACTTAACGTTTCGGCTACTTTGTAACTCTTAGCCAAAGCCTCTTCTTTTGTTTCTCCATAGGAGCAAACGGCTATCACGCGGCCGCCGTTGGTGACGGTCTGGCCGTCCTTTACGGCGGTACCGGCATGGAACAGGATGCTGTCCGTAGCCTCGGCGAGGTTGAAGCCGGTAATGGGATATCCTTTTTTGTACGCTTCGGGATAACCGCCGCTGACCAGCATTACACAAGCTGCCGTACGCGGGTCGAGCTCCATTGTCTTGGTATCGAGGTTTGCCTTGTGTACGCCTTCAAACAGTTCCACGATGTCGCTCTTAATGCGCAGCATGACGCTTTCTGTCTCTGGGTCTCCCATACGGACATTGTATTCTATCACCATGGGCTCGTTCTGCACATTGATAAGTCCCAGGAAGATGAAACCTTTGTACAGGATGCCTTCTTCGCGCAAGCCGTTGATGGTGGGCTCTATAATGCGTTCGCGCACTTTTGCCATAAATTCGTCGTTGGCGAAAGGAACGGGTGTCACGCTGCCCATACCGCCGGTATTCAGCCCTTTGTCGCCTTCTCCGATGCGTTTATAGTCTTTGGCCACAGGCAATACCTTATAATGCTCGCCGTCGCTCAGCACGAAAACCGAGCACTCTATTCCGCTAAGGAATTCCTCGATGACCACTGTTGCGCTGGCATTGCCGAACATACCGCCGAGCATCTCTTTCAGCTCTTTCCGGGCTTCTTCCAGTGTCGGGAGAATCAATACGCCTTTACCTGCGCACAGGCCGTCGGCTTTCAATACGTAGGGGGCGGTGAGGGTTTCCAGAAAAGCAAGCCCTTCTTCCAGCGTTTCGGCTGTCACGCTTTTGTAGCGGGCGGTGGGAATGTTATGGCGCAGCATGAATTCTTTGGCGAATTCTTTGCTGCCTTCCAGCTGCGCGCCTTTTGCAGAAGGACCGATAATGGCGATGTGCCGGGTAGCGGCATCTTCTTTGAAACAATCGAAAATACCTTGCACCAGCGGATCTTCGGGACCCACTACAATCATGTCAATCTTATGCTCAAGGACAAAAGCCTTGAGAGCGGGGAAATCAGTAGCTTTGATGTCTACATTCTCGCCCACTGCGCTTGTTCCCGCGTTGCCGGGAGCGATATACAGTTTTTCTATTTTGGGGCTTTGCGCAATCTTCCAAGCCAAAGCGTGTTCACGGCCACCTGAGCCAAGCAATAATACTTTCATTTTATAGATACGTTTAATTGTTTACTGTTGAAAATGCGTCCGGTTTATAAATAATCCTCGAAATATCGGGTTATCTTCTCGTGCAGATGTACACGGTCACGTCCCAAGACGTTGTGCTTATGTCCGGGATAGATAAACAGATCGGGATAGGTGCGTGCATCCACACAGGCTTTCATGAAAGAAAGCGTATGTTGGGGTACGCATGTATCGTCGTGGTCATCGTGGATGATAAGCAGATGTCCTTTCAGTTGCCCTGCGAGGTTCTTCAAATCGCATTGTTCATAACCTTCGGGGTTTGCCTGAGGGGTATCCATATAGCGTTCGCCATACATTATTTCATAGTACTTCCAGTCGATGACCGGTCCGCCGGCCACGCCGACTTTGAAAATTTCCGGATAACGGAGCATGAGGGCGGTAGTCATATGTCCGCCGAAGCTCCAGCCGTGCACGCCGATGCGGTTACCGTCCACATAAGGCAGGCTTTTCAGGTAGTCCACTCCTTTTACCTGGTCCTTGCCCTCTTCAACGCCTAAATGTCTGAAGGTGACGTTCTCGAATTCCAGTCCACGGTTGCTGCTGCCGCGGTTGTCGAGCGTGAACATGATATAATCTTTGTTGGCCATATAGATGTCCCAGCCGCGCGCGCCGTTCATCCAGCCGTTGGTAATCATCTGGGCATGGGGACCGCCATATACGTAGACGATTGCGGGATATTTCTTGTTCGGGTCGAAGTCGGCGGGCTTGACAAGGCGGTAATATAAGTCGGTCTTGCCGTCGGCCGCCTTTATCGTACCTGTTTCTATGGCAGGCATGGTGAAGCCTTCATAAGGATTCTTCGCGGTCAGCAGGGAGATGCTTTTCCTGTTTTGGGTGTTGACTATCTCTATCTGGCGGGGAGTATCCGGAGTGGAATACCGATCGATGATATAATTGCCCGAAGCGGAAAGTATTCCGTTGTGTACCCCCTCGCTATTGTCCAATGGGGTACGTTTGTTCGTATTTACATTTACTTTATATAAATTACTCTGCAAGGGAGATAGCTCGGTGGAAGCGATGATGACCTCTTTCTTCTTGGCGTTGAACCCTAAAACGTCCTGCACCAGCCAGTCTCCTTTTGTCAGTTGCTTGATAAGCTTGCCGTCCGTATTGTAGAGATACAGATGGTTGTAGCCGTCTTTCTGGCTCTGGTAGATAAACTGGGTATGATCCCAGGGCAGGAACAGGATAGGTTGTTGAGGCTCTACATATTTGGAGTGCGTTTCCTCGATAAGGGTGGACATCAGCTCTCCGGTTTCGCTGTTGTATCGGCAAAGTTTTGCATGGTTCTGATCGCGGTTCAGCTCTATGAGATAAAGGCTCTTTCCGTCGGGCGCCAGCTGATGTTGGTGAAATAACGGTTGGTAGGGTCACCGGTGTTCAAATAAACGGTCTTTTGAGTGTCCGGATTATAGATGCCTACGGTAACCTGATGGCTGAGCATTCCTGCCATCGGGGTAACGTATGTCTTCGATCCACCTGAAAGCTATTCATGGGAGCTCAATATCCACCCAGGCGGGATACGGGGTTACCATGCTTTCGTTCATGCGGTAAAAGGCCAGCAGGTTTCCTTGGGGGCTCCAGAAAGTACCCTTGCCGATTCCGAATTCATTGCGGTGTACGCTTTGTCCGCACACAATTCCTTCGGGTTCTTTGGTGACGGCTTTGTTGTCCACAAAGAGATTATTCTTTACGGTATAAGCTATGTGCCCGCCTTCCGGGGTATAGTCAATGTTGGCGCCGTTTCTCTCTCCGGCCTGCGGCAGGCCTTTGACGAATTCATCTTTCTCAAAGTCATAAACGATGTATCTCGCAGGAAGCTTGATAAGCATATACGGCTTGTCCGGCCACGGGAACTCGGTATTGTAGAAATGCTGTACTTTGCTCCTTGTGGCTGGGTGTGGCGGTTGTTTCCGTAGGAGTTATCAGTGAGCCGAGCACTTGATTTACCTTTTCCCGGGTCGTGAGCAATGTCTCCTTTCCGTTTTTGGGGTTGACGGCAAACAATGAATCGATGCCGGGCTTGATACATATATCACCCCACCACTGCAAACCCGGTAAATTTTCAGCGATACGATAGGTTGCGCCCCCGGGAAGAAGGTCTTCCAGGGTAGGCTTTTTCAAGTCTTGTGCCATAAGCTCCATTGATAATAAAGCGGGTGTTGTCAGTAGCAACACCATGATTGCTTTACCGATTCTCTTTATCATAGCTTCTTGTGTTAGCGGTATCAGTCGTTGTTATGTTCGTTGTCCCGTTTCCGAAACTCTCTCGGTTTACGATCTTTATTAAACTCTCGCTCTCTGTTGAATTCCCGCTTCGGTTTCCATTCGCCGTCTGCCGGTTTTCTGTATTCACGAGGCTTGAACTCCCGTTTGTCATCCGATTTGAAGTCTCTTCGTTCTCTCGGTTTAAATTCCCTCTTCTCTCCGGGCTTAAACTCTCTTCTTTCTCTCGATGCGTAAGGTCTGTACTCTTTATCGCCTTCTTCGCTTTCCTGCTTTTTGTACTCTTTGTATTTTCCGTCGAAGATTTCATATTTGCGGAACTCACATTCCAAAGCGCCGTTGAACAAAGGTATCTTGGCGGTAGGTTTCAATCCGATTTGATCGAAACACTCTTCACGGTAAGAAAGTATCCATGCGGTGTTTCCTGTAAAGGCATGTTTCAGCCGTTCGCCAATCATGGAGTATAGGCCTAAAAGGTCGTTCGTTGATATACGCTCCCCATACGGCGGGTTGGTAATGATAACCGCCTTTTCCTTAGGCTGTTCAAACTGTTGGAAAGGTTGCAGTTTCAGTGTCACGTCTTTGGACACGCCTGCCGCTTTTATGTTGTGGGTAGCGATTTCGTTGGCTTTCGGATTATTGTCGTATCCGTATATCTTGTGAGCGAATTCACGTTCCTGGCTGTCGTCATTATAAATCTTATCAAACAGTTCCTGGTCGAAATCAATCCACTTTTCGAAGGCAAATTCCTTACGGAATACGCCCGGTGCGATATTTCGGGCTATCAGGGCCGCTTCAATGGGTATCGTACCCGAACCGCACATGGGGTCTATCAGGTCGCATTCTCCACGCCAACCGCTCATTAATATCATGCCGGCCGCCAGAACTTCGTTCAACGGAGCTTCTACTGCCTCCTGGCGATAGCCGCGACGATGCAAAGACTCGCCGGATGAATCGAGAGAAAGGGTACACTTGGTTTCGGCAATGTGAATGTTCAGTAGTACGTCGGGCTTGTTGATGCGTACGGACGGGCGTTTGTTATAGGCATCCCGGAAATAGTCCGCAATGGCGTCTTTTACTTTATAGGAAACAAACTTTGAATGACGGAATTCCTCGCTGAACACAACTGCGTCCACTGCGAAAGTTTTGTCAACATCCAGATAGTCTTCCCAGTGGATTGCCTTGATCTGCTCGTACACCTCATCGGCATTTTTTGCTACAAACTGTTTGATAGGCTTCAGGATGCGGATGGCTGTTCGCAGGCAGAAGTTCGCCTTATACATCATTTCCTTATCTCCACAGAATGATACCATACGACGTCCTATCTGTATCTCGTTTGCTCCTAAAGAGGTCAATTCTTGTGCCAATGTTTCTTCCAGTCCCTGGAAAGTTTTGGCAATCATTTCAAATGATTGTTCGCTCATCTATTTATTTTCTATTTTACGATTTACTATTTACAACTTTCTTTTATGCTTTGCAGCCGTTCATTTCTTTGCTTTGGTTTGTACGATTCTTGCGCCTGCAGGTACATCCTCCGTTACCCAGATGTTGCCGCCTACGGTAGCGTCTTTTCCGATGGTGATACGCCCCAAGATAGTGGCATTGGAATACACGATGACATTATCTTCCAATATGGGGTGGCGGGGAATGCCTTTGATGGGTTTGCCGTCTTCGTCCAGCGGGAAGCTTTTGGCTCCGAGGGTTACACCCTGATATAGTTTTACGTTATTGCCGATAATGCAGGTTTCACCGATTACCACACCTGTACCATGGTCTATCGTGAAATAACCGCCTATGGCGGCTCCCGGATGAATGTCGATGCCGGTTTCGCTATGTGCCATTTCGGTGATGATACGCGGAATGAGAGGCACGCCGAGTACCAACAACTCATGCGCTATGCGGTAGTTACTGATGGCGCGGATGGCGGGATAGCAACTGATAACCTCGCCGAACGAATGGGCGGCCGGGTCACCGTTGTAAGCGGCTTCGACGTCGGTTGCCAGTATGCGGCGTAATTCCGGTAAATGGCTGATAAATTTGGCGGCGATCGATGCGGCCTCTTCACGTTGAAGCTCGGTACAGCAGCTGCATTCATCATCACTGCCGAAACAAAGCCCTGCCAGTATTTGCTCTGTCAGCAGGTCGAACAGTCTTTCTACGTTGACTCCGATATGGTAAGTTACCGTACGGCTGTTGACCGTTGAATTTCCAAAATATCCGGGAAAGATAATAGCGCGCGCAAGTTCGATAATATCGCACAATGCCTTAGCTGAAGGCAATGGATTGCCGTCCGTGTGCTGGTGAAACAGTCCTTTGTATGATTCGCTTTCCGATAGCTCATCGACTGCCTGTGTCAGGATGTGAGTAAAATTAAGTGGACTCATTATGATATCCTTTATTAATAAAGTGGCTACAAAGGTATAAAATACTCACCAATTTTCCTACATATCCCTCATTTATAGTATGGATTTACCACATTTATGGTATTTTGAATGAACGAACTTCGCCGTATTTTTGTCTTATTAATAATTCACTGTAAGATATGAAAAAAATAGCGCAACGCCTTACCGACTTAGTAGGCAATACTCCTTTGTTGGAGTTGAACAATTATAGTAAAAATAAGGGCTTGAGGGCTCATGTGATAGTCAAACTGGAATACTTTAATCCTGCGGGAAGTGTCAAGGACCGCGTTGCACTGGCTATGATAGAGGATGCGGAAACGAAAGGACTGTTGAAACCCGGTGCGACGATTATCGAACCGACCAGCGGCAATACCGGGGTGGGACTTGCTTTTGTAGCGGCGGCCAAAGGTTATAAATTGGTTTTGACTATGCCGGACACCATGAGCATGGAACGCCGCAATTTACTGAAGGCCCTTGGCGCGGAACTTGTCTTGACGCCCGGTGCCGATGGTATGAAGGGTGCTATAGCCCGTGCCGAAGAATTGCAAGCGAGTACTCCCGGCTCGTTGATTTTACAGCAGTTTGATAATCAAGCTAACCCGGCCGTTCATGAGCGCACTACCGGACAGGAAATATGGCAGGATACGGACGGAAAAGTCGATATATTCGTAGCCGGTGTTGGGACCGGTGGGACGGTGAGCGGTGTGGGTACGGCTTTGAAGAAGCATAACCCTAAAATACAAGTGGTAGCCGTAGAGCCGGAGGATTCTCCGGTATTGTCAGGCGGAAAACCGGGTTCACATAAGATTCAAGGTATCGGTGCAGGCTTTATTCCCAAAAACTATAATAGTGCGGTAGTAGACGGAATTCTGCAGGTATCCAATGATGACGCTATCCGTACCGGGCGGGAACTGGCGAAATACGAAGGCTTGTTGGTCGGGATTTCTTCGGGAGCCGCTGTCAGCGCCGCAACTCAGTTGGCGCAGTTGCCGGAGAACGAGGGTAAAAACATAGTGGTATTACTGCCTGATACGGGAGAACGCTATTTGTCGACGTTGCTTTATGCTTTTGAGGAATATCCTTTATGATTTAATATAAAAAGCCTGATTGTCAAATTGATTCTCAGGCTTTTTATAATTGATTTTTTTATGTCTAGAGGACAATTTGTTGTGTCTTAGCAAAATTTAGTACTCCTGTAAGGTGCTGACTCATAATATTACTAGCTGCTTCTGCATTGTTATTTTTAATATATTCGAAAAGGAGACGATGCTCACTTATTGGGATCTCAAAATTTGTCTTACAAACATTAAATTTAGCATAATTCACCATGATATCAGGTGTAATTGTCATCATCATAGATTTTAATACTGTATTTTTAGAGCCTTCAGCAATAGTACGGTGAAAGTATAAATCTTCTTCTAATGCAGAACCGCATTCTTTTATTTTTTTGTTATAGTTGTTCATTGCGCTTTCTATCATTTTCAGATCTTCTTCTGTACGACGAATTGCGCAAAGTTTTGCAGCATTAATTTCAATAATAGAACGTGCTTCTACTAAAGAGTGGAAGTCGCAATTGTCCATTTTTAAAATGTCACTGATTAAGCTATTTAAAGCAGTAGACTCAATGGCCGAGATTACCGAGCCACTTTGTGGCATTGTTTTAATGATATTATAAAACTCCAGTTTTTTAAATGCTTCCCTTACCTGAGAACGTGCAACTTGGAACTTTTCAGCTAATTTACGCTCTGCCGGAAGTTTGTCCCCAGGTTGTAAATCGCCAGAGTCAAGTAAAGAGCGAATTTGTCTGATGATATCATCAGTTGCATTTTCGCCAGCAGGTTCTAAAAGCTTCAATATATCAGTCATATGTTAATTTATTAAATATTTGCAAAGATACAAATTAATTCAAAATACTTCTTTTATAGATTCAACAAAATGTTAGAAAATATATTCGGTTTAGATTGGAGATAGGCTAGGTGTTTTAGTATTCTTTTTTAGCTTATATTTGGTTTTCCAATTCTGAAAACTTATTTTTGTATAAAAGTATATTAAGTTGCCATAGTAAAACATGTTTTAGTGATATATATGAAAACGATTCTTGTGACTCATCAACTTCCTAAAGTGGCTTTTGAAACAATTGTAAATGATTATAAAATTATTATGCCTGATAAAGGCTTGATTAGTAGCTGTATGCTTGATAGATGGATTGGGCGTTGTGATGCTTTGCTTCCTACTTATGCATTTAAGGTAACTAAAGAAATTATAGATCGTGCTACTAACTTGGAGATTATTGCAAACTTTGGAGCAGGTTATGATAATATAGATGTTAATTATGCTATTACAAAAGGAATTTTGGTAACCAATTCTCCGAAACCGGTTATTGAACCAACGGCTGAGCTGGCTTTTTCCTTGTTATTGAATGTGGCTAGAAGAATTTCTGAATGTGATAGGAAATTACGTTCATCAAGAGGAATAGAAATTGATGTGATGGAAAATCTTGGAATCAGTTTATATGGAAAGACTTTAGGGATAGTTGGTATGGGAGCGATAGGGCAAGCTTTGGCAAGAAGAGCTTCTGCTTGTGGTATGAGAATTATATATTATAATAGAAAAAGATTATCTCAAGAAATTGAAAATGCGTATGAGGCTGATTGGGTCAGTTTGAATGAATTGTTAGCTATATCTGATTTTATATCATTACATGCCCCAGCGACTTCAGAAACCTATCACATGATTGATATACAACAGTTTAATCTAATGAAACCTTCTGTGGTATTGATAAACACAGCTAGGGGAAATCTGATTAATGAAAGAGTATTGATACATTTTCTTCAAGAAAAAAGAATATTTGGTGCGGGGTTGGATGTATTTGAAAATGAGCCTGAAATACCTTCGGAATTATTACAGCTTGATAATGTGCTATTATCACCTCATAATGGCACAGGGACTATTGATACACGTGTAGAAAGCACTCGTTATGCCCTTCAGAATATTATAAATTACTTTGAAGGAAAAACTCTCCTCTCGCCTGTTACAAAATAGATATTTTATATTAAAATGGCAGAAGCCAATATTGGGCTCCTGCCATTTTAATATAAAATATCTATTTTGAATTGTTTTATGAGAAGAAACTACCACCATTAATATCTATGTTTGCACCAGTAATATAAGAGGAATCCTCGGATGAAAGGTAGATTACTAGATCTGCCACTTCTTTTGCTTCACCTTCACGACGGAGGGCATATGTGGCTTTCAGTCGTTCTCTGTTTTCTGGTGTATTGAAGCGATCGTGGAATGATGTAGCTATTGTGCCGGGCGCTAATGCGTTGACACGTATTCCTTTGGGACCAAGCTCCTTGGCCATAGCACGTGTGTAAGTCATAACAGCACCTTTGGCAGTTGCATACATAGATGCTCCAGGACCGCCACCATCACGGGCTGCAAGAGACGAAAAATTTGACAATGGTAGATCCGGCACTCATGTACGGTACAGCTTCGCGGGTACATAGAAATACGCTACGCATATTTACATCCATTAAAAAGTCATACCAAGTTTCGTCTTGTTCTGTTACTAATTTGCGACCAACAATTCCACCAACAACATTAACTAATGCATCAATGTGATTTCCAAATGCTTCAATAGCTTTGTCAAATAGATTTTTGACATCAGTTGCTTTTGTCATATCACCTTGTACAATAATTCCTTCAGATCCTGCAGCCTGAATTAATTTTAAAGTTTCTGCTGCATCTTCCGGGTTGTCGAAATAGTTTACAACTACTTTAGCTCCTTCTTGAGCGAATTTGATTGAGATTGCACGTCCCAAATCACGTGCTCCACCTGTTACGATGGCTACTTTACCTTGTAATTTCATATTATTTTTTAGTTTAATGAATATGTGTAACTTTATTTTATTTGTTCTATTTTACCGACAGTCAAAAATATGGATAATAATGATAATGGAACTAATGCTGCAAGTAGTGAGAATAATAATAGCCAGTTTGTGATGTATTGGGCAAATAATATTGCTAGAATAGTTCCTAATACGGCTGATGCACCACCTAGACCTGCTAATGAGCCAACGGATTTTCCGGAGTGTAGGTCGCTGGGTATTGTTTGAATATTCGTCATGACAAATTGAAAACCTCCCAAGACGAAAGCCATAAAGATAACTGCCATAATAGAAGTTGTAGAATAAACGGCTGCAATTATAGAAGGGATGATAATAAATCCACCCAATAACATGGCAGCTTTACGTGAATAATCAACACTTTTTCCTTTTCGGATTAAAAAGCCTGACATCCATCCACCGGCAATACTACCAACCATTGCGCCTACATAAGGAACCCATGCGGAGAATGCTACTTCCTTAATATTAAGTTTGAAGACATCTGCTAGATAGAGTGGTAGATAAGTGACAAACATCCACCAAATGGGATCAAGAAAAAAACGTCCTAAAATAACAGACCAGTTTTTTTGTTTGATAATAATTCTCTCCAGCCTTTACCTTTGTCATTGGTAATCTTGATTTCCGGTTGTCCAGTTAATATGTATTCTTTTTCTTTATCAGTAATCCATGGGTGTTCTTTAGGTCCTTTTTTGTTGATGATAATCCATGGGATTAGCCATAATAAACCGAAACCACCGACAACTACAAATGTAAGCTTCCATCCAAGTGTAATATACAGCATGAGTATAATGATGGGTGCAAAAATAGAACCCAACGAAGCTGCTGCACCAAATAAACCTTGTGCTAATGCACGTTCCTTCTGTGGAAACCATTCAGCGTTACTTTTAGTGGTTCCTGGCCATGGACCGGCTTCCCCCAATCCCAGCATCATACGAAATGTTGTTAATGAAAGGATGCCTCGTGATAGTGATGTCATGGCATCTGCGGCTCCCCATAATAATACAGAAACGAAGAATCCTTTTCTTGTACCAATTTTGTCATACATTTTTCCAGATACTAACTGGCTTATACCATAAGCTATCATAAAAAATATGGTAATCGTTCCTAGTATATCTTTAGCTTGCTTGGCAGCTTCTTCAGTAGACAAATCAGTACTGATTAGTCCTAAATCATAGGCAATCCCCTCTTTGTTTATTACCATTGTTTGGCCATTTTTCTCCTTTAGTGAGATTCTACTTGCTTCAACTTGAATCTCATGGCCTTGACCGTTGGTTAAAAGATAGGTTTGCTCATTTATCTGAGTGGCTTGGTTCACTCTAAGACTAGGATTAAAAGAGTCCGTTAGAGTGTATTCAATATTGGCTACCCACATATAATTTAGAGTACCTCTATCCAAATAGTTTATGATGGTAATGAGCATGATTAGCCCAATAATCCACCATCTTACACCTTTGATTTTCATGATAGTTATTCGTTTATAAAATCTTCACGCATTGGGCTAAAGGTATCAATTAAAATACCAGCTTCGAGACAGGTACAACCATGTAAGACATCCGGTTCCATATAGATTCCATCTCCGGCTTTTACTATTTTCTTCTCTCCGTTTACATGAAATTCGAACACTCCACTAACAACATAGGTGGATTGGGAATGAAAATGCTCATGGGCGTTTCCAATAGCCCCTTTCTGAAATTTCACTTTTACTAGCATGAGTTGTCCGTCATATCCGAGTATTTGCCTTTGAATACCTTCACCAACTTGTTCCCAACTTATTTCATTTTCTAATAGGAAAACTTTACTACATGTTTTCATAATGTTGTTTTTTTTAATAGTTATTATTTACGTTATTTTATTTCGCAGACTCCTTGCCAGCTATAATCTCTTATTTTATGTACAGAATGTGGATTATTATCTGTATTCGCAAAACAGATAGTTATGGTCTGTTTGTTTTAGTTGTAACTTTGAGGATAGTATATTCCTCTGTGTCCATTATAATTTGGATGTTTTGTACGTTTGTGTAAGGAGCTAATGTATATTCCAGACGTGGGTTGTATTCTCCGTGTGCTTCTATGAGAGATACGAATGTATGATTATCACTCTCTTTCTGGCGAAACATTAAGCAAGGATCGTTTCTCAAATTGAAGTTAGGGTCGTTACCACCAATTCTGGTTAGAAATATCTCTGTATTTTCATCGGTTACAGCGGTTAATGTATAGAATCTATTATCGTTTAACCAAGTGGTAGAAGTTGTCTCTTGCCTGGGGTTTCCTTGTGCTTCTATCCATAAATGTTGGTATCCGTTTTTGCTGCCTAACAAAGTGCGAGTTGTATCGAATGCGTTGTATTTATAATCAGTATTAATGAGATGCCCTTTATAATAATAAGGCAAATCGTATTGATGTTTTTTTTGTGAAATTATTTTGAATATATCAATAATGAGAGGATGTTCAAAAGCAGGATGGGAGATTAGCAGTAGATTTCGCTGCATAGTTACTCCGGGAACAGCGTGTTTGTCTTTTGCACTGATCATTTTTACCTGTTCGCCATTGATGAAAGCATAGAATGTGGGAGAGTATTTTGATGCTTCGTCCAATTTACCATTGAAGTGGCTGGTTTCGTCGACTATTAGGGTGTTATGCCCTATTGTTTGCTTACTAAAGCTATTATTTTCAGGTAAATAATGGCCGCCATTTTTAGGCTCTATATTTAAAAAACGTGCAGCCCCGTAGTCTTGTATTATTTCTTTATTATTGTCGTAATAGGTAAATGATAACCTATCAAAGTGTCCATGTCCCATACCCTGTGATGTGTATTTTAGAGCTACACAGCTTTCATTATTTTTATTTGGGCAGCGTAGAATTCCAATGCCACCCTCGTCGCCTTTGGCTCCATCGCTTATGACATTGTTTGATGTATAAAAGGTTGTGCAAGTTCTATGTCAGTAGCAACTTTATATCCAGCTTCATTTAGGATAACAGTATTCTGTTCTTTTGCTATAGATAATAGTTGTTTGTTACCTGTTCTATTATAGGCGATATCAATACCCCAAACTAACTCTGTACTGTGCCAGGTCTTGTCTAAAGCGTCATTGAAATGAAAGAATTGGCCGTTGTTTTCAGACATTTGTAATAGGGTAGTGACGGCTTTTAATATTACTCCATTTTTATATTCAAATATTTTTCTTTCAGGCTCATTGTTCTCAATAGCTTGAGCAAACATAATGAATGGCTGTAATGAATATCTCTGATAATAAGGCCCTTCCTCGAAATATCCGTCGGGTGAAAAAAGTTGATCTATTTGCCTAATAAAACCACTTTTTCCGCTTTTATCTAGTCCATATAATGCTTTCTCAAGCATATCTTTATCTCCCATAACATAGGAAATCATCCCCACTCCTGTTACTGCCCAGGTAGCGTGGTTATGAATTTTTTCGAATGTGGATTTATTGTGTATAGCGATAAATTCAACCATTGGCTTAAATAAATTATTTTCAATAAACTCTCTTTCTTTGGGGTTTAAGTAATTATATATACAATCATAGGCTTGAGATGTGTATACTAACCAAACACATTCATTTAACCCTTGCCAAAAGAGCTTTCCTCTATAATTAGATTTTTGAATTGGATGTAAGGGTAGATTAGGATACATTTCAGCATATTGTATAAGCATTTCTTTTACATATTCCGCATATTCTTTTTTTTCAGTTAATTGGAAAAGCACACCTGCATTATACATGTTATTATAGTTACGCTTGTGTTGTTCGTGTGTATAGCCACCACCTGCGTCTTTAGGAAGTGGAACTTCTATCGGTTGTTTTAAGATAGGATCTATTTGATTTTTTATTTGAATTAATGTCGTATTGAATAACATAGCCGGCTTGTTTTGAGCTTTTATTTTTTCAATTCCTTTTTGAGTAAGCAATAAGCAGGGATGCTTTGGTAACTTGGCCTGGATTGTAAATGCCAGAAACAAGAAAATAGTTATTAGAATACTTTTTGTTTTCATGAGTATTTCTTTGTTTTAAATTGGTTTTCCAAAAGTAGTGGTTAATTTTATTTTGAGCAAATAAAATACTTGATATTTTTTATGTTTTTTATCATAGGTTTACCTGATATTTTTTGTATTCACTTTTTATGGTTGTTTCTTTCCGTCTTTTACTTTCTTTAATTAAATATTAATTATGTTGATTATTAGTGTTTTATATCGTTTTGTGTTTAATAATATAATAATGTACACGTACCACTTTATATGTATATCGTTATTTATAGAGCTCTTATGTGATAATATAATTTATTTTATATTTTTCTTCTTTTTACTTTGATATTATTAAAAATACTATTATTTTTGGCAAACCAATATATGAAATGTCTATTGTTTTGTTGGATTGAGTGCATTCGTAAGATGATCGACTTTTCTGTAGCGAATGGCTATGGAAGATGGTAAAACTACTGTTAGAATTATTATCTTATTGCGATATATATTTATTGTTAATCATTAATTTTATAGTTTTATGAAGAACAGACAATTATTTCAAACTGCTTCTCGGCGAACTTTTTTGTTAATCATGTTTTGCTGGATGCAACTGTATGGTATGGCGATTTTTGCCCAAACGAAAATTGTGACAGGCCAAGTTATAGATGTGACAAATTCGCCTTTGCCGGGTGTGAATATTCTTGTAAAGGGGACTACTATTGGATGTATTACTGATATTGATGGAAATTATTCAATTAGTGTACCAGATTTAGCGACAGACATTCTTGTATTTTCATACATCGGGTTTACTCAGAAAGAAGTAGCTTGCAAAGGACAGCCAAAAATAAATGTAACTTTGACTGAGGATCAACAACAGCTAGATGAAGTCGTGGTGGTTGGTTATGGTGTTCAGAAGAAATCTCATTTAACAGGTTCTATTTCAAAAATTAAAAATGAAAATCTGGGGCAATTACCCGTTTCTCGTGCAGACCAAGCGTTAGTTGGTAAATTGGCGGGTGTGCAAATTCAAAATATTTCAGCGCAATCGGGGGCTAGTCCTAAAATTCAGATACGTGGTATTGGATCTATCTCTGCAGATACGAATCCTCTGATCGTAGTAGATGGTTATCCTATCCCAGGAGATTTATCAGATGTTGATATGAATGATGTAGAATCTATTGAGGTATTGAAAGATGCTGCATCAGCTGCTATTTATGGTTCAAGAGGTGCAAATGGTATTATTATTGTGACTACACGTAGTGGTAGCTCTGAAGGCTCTAAACCTACTATTCGCATAAATAGTTATGGTGGTGTTAAAGAGCGACTGTTGAAAGGAATACAACGTACACGTCCTGAAGACTGGAAGATAAAAGCAGAACAAATATATGCAGAAATGGGTAGACCGACCAGTGGAGCTCATGCGTCTATGGTAGATGATATGAAAAAAGTTTATGTTGCTTCTGATGTTTTGGGAACTCAAACTGACTGGGTAGAAGAAACAATAAAACTGGGATATATACAGAACCATCAGATTAGTGTTTCTGGCGGTTCAAAAAACGTGAACTACTACGCATCTGGTTCTTTTTTGGATGAGAAAGGAATTGTTATAACAGATCGTTATAAAAAGTTTAATTTAAATGCTAAGGTTGATGCTAAGATTAATGATAAATTAGAATTCGGCGTCAATGTGAATGCAGTTGTTGATTCCCAACGCGCTTATCGTTCAGGATCTCAATCAAATATTAATCAGGTATTTAGAGATGCTATGTACATCCCAGTAAGGCATACTGCTGAGACAATTGAATGGGCTCGTTTGTCTGATCCTACATTAAATATAGGTGACTATGCTCATGAATATCATTTTTCGAAAGTCCCTTATAATGGAGAATATATTAGTGTAAAAAATGCTGGTGGTAATAATGGTATTTCTACTACTTTAGAGCGTAATGATAGAACTGGTTATATTAAAGCCTTAGGAAATATCTACTTACAGTATCAACCTGTTAAAGGTTTGATTTTAAAAAGTTCTTTTGGTGGATATGCTTCTATGATGGACTATAAATTTTATCAGAGTAGTTTAGCTCATAATAATGGTAAAACGAGCGGACAATATAAAACTGCAAAAGTAATAGATTGGTTGAATGAAAATATTGCGACCTATACTCCTAATTTAGGAGAAAATCATTCTTTAAGTATATTGGCTGGTTATACAGTTCAAAAGACTACAGGCTATAATAGCAATATGACAGCTTCAGACTTTCCGACTGATAATATTCAAACCTTGAATGCTGGTATCATTAACTCGGGTAATACTACTGAGTATGAGGAACTGCTATTATCGGCACTAGGACGTGTCACATATTCTTATAAAGGTAAATATCTTGCTTCTGTAAGTTCACGTTGGGATGGAAGTTCTCGTTTCGGTATTAATAATAAATGGGGGTATTTCCCTTCAGTATCTTTAGGTTGGCGTATTTCTGAGGAATCATTCTTTACTCCGGTTAAGAAGATAATTGATGAATTAAAGATTAGAGCAAGTTTTGGTGCCAGTGGTAATAAAAATATTGGTAATTACCAAGCATTTGGTCTTCTTTCACAGTCCAATGCTGTAATCAATAATAAAGTAACTCCTGGATATACACAAATTTCCAGCGAAAATAAAGACTTGGGTTGGGAGAGAACTTATCAGTATAATGGTGGTTTTGATTTGGGTATGTTTAATAATCGTTTGAGAATTAATCTTGATGCTTACTATACGATAACGGATAAACTACTTTTGGAAAGAGAGATCTCTAGTATGACGGGACAAACAAACCAGTTGGTTAATATGGGTAAAATGAGTAATACCGGTTATGAAATTGAAATTACAACCCAGAATATTCAAACAAAGGATTTCTCTTGGTCTACAAGTTTAAATATTGCACAGAACTTTAATAAGGTTTTAAACTTAGGTGGTGTAGATAAGATTATAAGCAGTCCTAAAGGAGAAGAAAAACGCCCTACATATTTTGTAACTGAGGTCGGTAAACCTTTAGTTCAATTCTATGGCTTTGTTGTTGAAAAAGAGATTCCTAACGAAGGGCTTATCAGTCCTGTATGGCCGGTTGATGTGAAACCAGAATTGGTACATGTTAAAGACTTGGACGGCAATGGAAAAATAGACGATGATGATATGGTAGCACAGGGCTCTCCATATCCGAAAGTAACTTGGGGTATGACTAATGATTTAAAATGGAAAGATTTCGATTTAAATGTAGTGGTTCAAGGGTCACATGGTAATAAAGTATTTAATATTGATGAGCATTATGCTCAGAGTCAATGGAATGGGAAATTGTTGCCTGAGTACCAGAATTCCTATAATAATATCAAACATAAAGCTTCAGCCTGCTGGTTTGTAGAGGATGCTTCTTTTATTGCAATACGCAGTATCAATTTAGGATATACATTGCCTAAAAATATTATGAAGAACTGTTCATTACGTGTTTATGCGTCTATTTATAATCCATGCTATTTCTTGTTGGGTGATTATAAAGGGTATAATCCTGAAGGTATTAAGAGCTTTGATACTCCATTGATTGATGGTTATCAGAGTGGTGCAATGCCGTTGGCTCGTACTTATACGCTTGGCTTTAATTTTCAATTTTAATTACTAATGTTGACTGATATGAAAAAAATGAAATATATAATAGGTTTGGGTTTAAGCTTATTTTTGGCTTCCTGTACGGATGCATTGGATTTACAACCTAAATCAGATTTGACACAAACAAACTTCTTTAATAAGACAAGTGATGTTGAATTGGCTTTGGTTGGTTGTTATGACGGTCTCCAACAAATGTCTTTGAATCATGATTATGTATTGATGGAAATGCGTTCAGATCTTTCTTCTTCTTATTTGGCAGAAGGTGAGTTTGGATATATTGACACTTTTGTGAAAGATATTGTTGAGAGTGGTGATGTATATAATTATTGGAAAGCCTGTTTCAATGCTCTTTCCCGTACAAACTTAGTAATAGATAATTTGGGTATAGTAAATGATGAGGCGACTCGTAACCGAATAGAAGGTGAAGCACGCTTTATACGTGCATTAGTTTACTTTAATATGGTTCGTTTATGGGGGGATTTACCTATTATTACTCGTACGATAGATGCCAATGAAACAGATATGTTTCGCCGGAAGCCTCTTTCTGAGGTTTATTCTACTGTCATTATTCCCGATTTAGAGTTTGCTATAAATAATTTGCCTGACATGACTAAGGGCAAAGCAAATGCTATGGCAGCTAAAGCGTTGCTTGCTAAAGTATATCTTACTTTAGGTCGTCATTCCGATGCAAAGACTTTGCTTGCTACTTTGATTAATATGTCAGATCCTAGCAAGAGTACAGTTTCAGGAGTAGGATTAGCTTCAGACTATAGCTCTATATTCTCAGAAAGCACTAAATGGAATAGTGAGATATTATTTGCTGTTCAATTTAATTCTACTTCGGGTGAAGGACAAACATTTAGTTATGATTTTTCTGTATTTGGTGGTAATTCAGGTTTAAATACACCTACTACTCCATTCGCTGAGGAATGTGAAAGTGATGTTGTACGTAGCCAGACCAATTTAATGGAAGAAGATAAAGCGGGTATTTGGATTGTGTGTGGTAAATACTTGAAAAGGGGAACTAAGCCTTCACAAAAGGATAATGCTGCCGATGCTCCTATTTTACGTTATGCTGATGTACTTTTAATGTATGTTGAAGCGGTATTAGGTGCTCCCTCTGAACCTTATGCGAATGATATAACTAATGATGTGAATGCTTTAGCCGTTTATAATGCAGTGAGGGCACGTGCAGGGTATCTTCCCGTAACTTCGGTTTCTAGAAATGAATTACTTCAGGAACGTAAATTTGAGTTTGCATTCGAAAACCAACGTTGGTTTGATTTACAGCGTGTAGTTGGAGTATCTGAAACGATTCGAATTATGGAAGCACACGGACAGGACTCTAGACTTTTACCAAAGCAGAAATTTACTAAGGTAGAAAGATTTCAAATGCTTTATCCTATTCCAGGACGTGAAATTCGTTTGTTAGGAAAAGAAATTTTATCTCAGAACGAGGGTTATAACTGATAAAAATGATGAAAAGAGGTTGTATATTTGTATGTTTGCAAATTTGTATCTGTTGGGGGCTCCTTTGGGGAGCCTCCACGGGTAATAATTTCCAGTTGTCTTTAGCTGAAGTTTTTGGTGAAGGAATGGTATTGCAGCAAGAAGATATAAATAATATTTGGGGAATAGGACGTCCTTTTGCTATAGTACAGGTCGAATTTCAAAATCAAAAAGTAAAGACAGAAGTTAAGCCTGACGGGCGCTGGATGTTGTCTTTGAAGAATCTGGCTGCTGGGGGGCCATATCGGTTAAAAGTAACTTCAGGAAATGAATCTGTTCTACTGTCTGAAGTGTATGTTGGAGAAGTGTGGTTAGCAACAGGACAATCAAATATGGAGCGTAAGCTGTTTATGAGTGAAAATGGAGAAGCTGTTGTTCGTTCAGCTAATAATCAGAATATTCATTTTCTAATGGTACCTCAAGTATATTATAAAGGGCATAATGTTAATAAAGAAATGAAATGGCAGACCGCAACAGCGCCACAAGTTGCGAATATGTCTGCCATCGGTTATTATTTTGCTTGTAAGCTTCAGAAAGAATTAAATGTTCCTATTGGTATTATTTGTTGTTATCGTGGTGGAACGCCTGCTGAAGCTTGGGTGAAAGAAGAGACGCTGGAAAGAGATGATAAATTACGTCCTATTTTGGATAATTATCGTAAAGTTGCTATTATGGATGATACCTTATATGAGAAAAAAATGGAGGAGTATAAGGTACTTTATAGGGTTTATAATGACTCAGTGACTATGGGATATAAAAACGTTGTTCGTCCTTTCGAACCAGTGGGCCCTAAACATCATAAACGCCCTTGTGGATTGTATCATACTATGTTGCAGCGTATTATTCCTTATACGGCTAAAGGTGTAATTTGGTATCAAGGCGAGGGTAATGCAGAGCGGGCGGAGCAGTATAGAGTACTTTTTCCAGCATTAATTAGACAATGGCGTACTGATTTTCATCAACCTGATTTACCATTTTATTTTGTTCAGTTGTCGAATTTTGATCATCCTTTTTGGCAAGATCGTCCAAATTGGGCTGAGTTACGTGATGCCCAGCTATTTACATGGAAAACAGTAAAGAATACTGCTATGGTAGTCAGTATTGATAAAGGGGAGAAAAACGATGTACACCCTATTTATAAGAAACCTATTGGTGAACGTTTAGCATCCTGTGCTTTGCATTTGCAATATGATAAAAAAGTACCATATTCAGGCCCGGTATATAAATCAATGCAAATAAAAGACAATAAAGCAGAAATTAGTTTTGATTTTGTTTATTCTGGTTTGACTGCTTTGGGCGGGGAATTGAAAGGTTTTTCTATTTGTGGGGCGGATTATAATTTTGTATCGGCAAGAGCGGAAATTAGGGATGGAAAAGTATTTGTCTGGTCTGATGTTGTAGAGCGTCCTATTGCGGTACGTTATGGTTGGTCTAATTGGACGGAAGCTAATCTTTTTAATAAAGAGGGTTTCCCAGCAACTCCTTTCCGTACAGATAATTTCTCATTAATGACAGAGGGTATTTATTATCCGATGAAAATTCGTTAACTAGTGAAACTTTAATATATAGCTTGTGATGCTTAAATCATTTATTAAACTTTGTTGGATTTTTCCTTTGTTGGCCGCATGTTCGCAAGGAAATCGGACTATTGACTTAAATTCTCTTCAAAGTACTTTGGAGAAAGCTGGTCCAGGTGATACGATTTATATTAAATCAGGTACATATACAAATATCCAGTTACAACTTGAGGGGTATGGTAAGGTAGAAGAGCCGATTGTTGTTATGGCTCAACAACCAGGCAGTGTTTTTATAGAAGGTGTATCTAATCTTCGTTTATGTGGGGAATACGTTGAAATAAACGGATTGCATTTTCGTAATGGTTACACTCCTAAAGGAGCTGTGATTGAGTTTCGTAATGGTGAAAAAGTTGCTAACAACTGCCGTATAACAGATTGTGTCATTGATTACTTCAATCCGATAGATCGTGGGGTATCTGGAAGCTGGATTCTTCTTTACGGACGAAATAACCGACTGGACCATAATTCTATTTTGGGTAAGCTTTATGCAGGAGTAACTTTGGCTGTTATTTTAAATGGTGAGGGAGACCGTAATAATAATCATAGAATTGATCACAATTATTTCGGTGAACGTCCGATATTGGGCTCAAATGGGGGCGAAACGATTCGTGTGGGAACCTCACATCATGCATTTTTTTCTTCGAATACTGTGATAGAAGACAATATGTTTCACCATTGTAATGGAGAAGTTGAAGTTGTTTCTATCAAATCAAGTGATAACATTATTCGTAATAATGTATTTTTAGAATGTCGTGGTATTTTGGCTTTACGTCATGGTAACCGTAATTTAGTTGAAGGAAATGCATTTATAGGAAATGGATTACCTTGTACAGGCGGAGTACGTATAGTCAATGAAGGGCATACTATTAAGGGAAATTTGTTCTATGGGCTGAAAGGTGATCGTTTTTTTGCGGCTCTTGGGTTGATGAATGCGGTTCCTAATTCTTTACCTAACCGTTATCATCATGTAAAGGATGTAACGTTAGAAGATAACCGCTTTATTAATTGTGATAATATCTTATTTTGTGTAGGAAAAGATAATGAACGTACATTACCACCCTCAAATATCTCTTTTATTCGTAATCAGTTCATTAGTAAGTCGGATAAGGCGCTTTATCAGTCTTTTGATGATATTTCTGGTTTTACTTTTATTGATAATGTGGTGAATTATCCCTATACCGTAACACAAAGAGGGTTTCAGAATAATACGACTTTATCAGATAGTATTGATTTAAAGCCATATATGGAGAAAAAAAACGGTGCAAGTTGGTATACTCTTTCTGAAAATCATGAATTGGTGCTTACCGGTAATGAAATCAGTGTGAAGGCAGGACAAAATACACTATTAGAGGCTTTGAATCAAGCACAGTCCGGTGATATTTTGAATCTCTCGGAAGAGGGTATCTATTGGCTGGATAATACTTTGTTGATAGATAAATATATTCGTATTCAAGCAGATTCCCATTTATCTAAACGTCCCGTTTTATGCTTTAATGGTATGTCTGGTAAAGCATTTGTGACCATTGTCAATGGTGGAAACTTGGAAATACAAGGTCTTGCTTTCAATGGTGAAGGTGAGGCAGGGAAAGCTTTGTCCGAAGGTGGTATAACCGTGAAATCAGGTACTATTACTCCTTATTTACTTACTGTTGATAATTGCGAATTCTATAATTTCAATGAATCTGGCTTGGCGGCCATCCGTGGTGAAAAATCTACTTTCTCACCAATGGTGATTATCCGGAATTCTTTTTTTCATGACATGTCAGGGGAAGCAATTAATTTTGCTGGAGAGAAAGATGATAAAGGTAAGTACAATGTAGAAGAGTTACATGTTGATAATTGTATATTTTATCGGTTATTAGGTAGCGCTTTGAATATTTATCGAGGTGGAAATGATGAAAGCACCAGTGGACCATTGTTGACAGTTGACCATTGTACAATTGAAAATGTGGACAATAAAGAGCAAGGTTCTGCTATGCGTTTGATAGGAGTACAAAGTGCTACTGTGACTAATTGTTCTTTTGCCAACAGTGGAAAGGGAGGAGCCAGTATTCGTTTCAATGAGATGAGTTGGGATAAATTGTCAGTGTCTTATATTAATCTGTATAATTCCGGACGTATTGCTTCTTTCTGGGGTAAATTGGGGAGTAAGAATATTACAAACTATAGACCTGAATATGTAGATGCGAATACTGGTAATTTTTATCAGATTTCAACATCACCATTATCCAATAAAGCTTCTGACAAGAAAGATTTAGGAATCACACAATGATGTTAATTAGGTTTATTAGTTAGGTTAGGAGCGTGCGGGAAAGCACGCTCTTTCTCGTGATTTCACTTCACTCGGCCTCAGCCCGAACGATTTGCAACTTATTTCATCCACCTTCACTTCCCATATTTTCACATTGCGTACAGCCGGTTCGGCATAATTGCACGCATTGTCTGTATATTGTTTCATGAGCATATCGAGTATCCGGCGTTTCTCATCCATATCTTCTATGAAGCGTACTTTGCCTTTACAGATAACGCTGCGGGATTTCATGCTGTAACTGCAAGCTATCTGTTTGTGCATATACACCAGTTCGTGCCCTTCACAAAAGTTAATGCAGACCTGCGGATGCCGTACCACCATTTCTATTTTACTTCCTTCGGGCCCCGAGTGCAGGTAGACGGTATCATTTTCCCAGGCAAAGTTCATGGGCACTACATACGGATTGCCTTCTCCGTCGGTAATCCCGACCGTACAATAAGGGCATTTACGGATAATATCTTCTATTTGCGCGCGATCTGTAATAGTAATTGTCTTCATGTATGTGTATGTAAGCTTTTATAATAATCCTGTTTTATTCAATCAGGGCAAAGTCCAGTTGCTTTTTCTCGAGGTTGGCGCGTGCCACCTTGATGGTGATAGCGTCACCGAGGCTGTACGTGCGTTTCTTCCGTCGTCCGCGCAGGCAATAGTTCTTTTCATCGAATTCGTAGTAATCATCATCGAGGTCGCGGATAGGTATCATTCCCTCACATTTATTCTCGTTCAGCTCAACGTACAGTCCCCATTCGGTAACGCCGGAAATAACACCGTCGTAAGTCTGTCCCAGACGTTCCGTCATGTATTCCACTTGTTTGTACTTGATAGAGGCGCGTTCCGCATTGGCGGCTATCTGCTCCATGCCGCTGGAATGTTCGCAGAGCGCTTCGTATTTCTGCTCGGAAACGCTTCGTCCGCCTAAATCCAGGTACTTGGTCAGCAACCGGTGCACCATCATGTCCGGATAGCGGCGGATGGGAGAGGTGAAGTGGGTATAATAGTCGAATGCCAATCCATAGTGCCCGATGTTGTGCACGGAATAGCGTGCCTTTTGCATGGCGCGGATAGATACGGTTTCGATGAGATTCTCTTCTTTCTTCCCTTGAATATCATCCAGCAGGTGGTTGATGGATTTGGACACATCCGTTTTGGTTCCGCTGGTGCGCAGCTTATAGCCGAAGCGGGCGATGAACTGTGACAGGTTATCCAGCTTCTCCGGGTCCGGCAGGTCGTGAATACGATAAGGGAATACTTTCGGCTTTTTGTTTTTGGGTACACGCCCTATCTTTTCGGCCACAGTGCGGTTGGCGAGTAGCATGAACTCCTCTACCAGCTTGTTGGCGTCTTTGGATTCTTTGAAATATACGCTGACGGGCTTGCCCTTCTCATCAATCTCGAATTTCACTTCATAGCGGTCGAAGTTGATGGCGCCGGCGGCAAACCGCTTTTCGCGCAATATCTTGGCAAGCGAATCCAGTTTGAGGATTTCCTCTTTAAAATCTCCCTCTTTGGTTTCGATAATCTGTTGCGCTTCCTCGTATGTGAAGCGGCGGTCGGACTTGATAACCGTATGTACGATGCGCGAGTTCTTTACTTCTCCCTTGTCCGTCATTTCGAAGATGGCGGAATAAGCCAGTTTCTCTTCATCGGGACGCAAGGAGCAGATGAAGTTGCACAGCCGTTCGGGCAGCATCGGAATGGTGCGGTCTACGAGATAAACGGATGTCGCCCGTTTCTCCGCTTCTTTATCGATGATGCCGCCTTCCGTTACATAATGTGTCACGTCGGCAATGTGCACGCCCACTTCCCACAGGTTGTCCTTCAGTTTGCGGACGGACAAGGCATCGTCAAAGTCTTTGGCGTCTTTGGGGTCTATGGTAAAGGTGGTTATATTGCGGAAATCTTCACGTTTGGCATACTCCTCCGCGGGAATTTCGGCGGGAATCTTGTCCGCGGCTTTTTCCACGGATGCGGGATAGACATACGGCAACCCGAATTCGGCCAGGATGGCATGCATCTCGGTGGTGTTGTCTCCGGCTTTTCCCAGGATGTCAATGACCTGACCGATGGGGTTTTTAGCCTTATCAGGCCATTCCACTACCTTGACGATGGCTTTGTCGCCTGTTTTTTCCACCTTTCAGTTTCTCTTTGGGGATGAAGATGTCGTTGGCCAGCGTACGGTTTTTCCGTGACAAGGAAAGCGTAGGGATTTTGGCAACTTCCAGTGTTCCTACGAAGGTATCGTTGGCGCGTTCCAGTATTTCGATGACTTCGCCTTCGGCTTCACGTCCGCGGCGTTTGGCATAAAAGGCGATGCGTACTTTGTCGCCTGCCATTGGCGTGTGCCGAGTTGCGTTTCGGCCACGAAAAATTGGGGGTCACCGCCGCCTTCGGGGGA
>ENA-OQAB01000244-OQAB01000244.1-human-gut-metagenome-genome-assembly--contig:-NODE-244-length-31550-cov-4.139802_pt1 | contig 31550 bp, 29 predicted proteins | sample MGYA00242490_ERZ504517 | MGnify/ENA primary metagenome ERZ504517 (study PRJEB26092, sample SAMD00036298) | human gut metagenome | host: Homo sapiens | study: EMG produced TPA metagenomics assembly of...
GTTTTTTATGAGAAGAAAAATCAGCAGAAAGGATTAGAAAAAATGAGTCTGATTCACCGTTACAGAGCAACGGCTACAACATTGTACCTGGATATAAACAGTGGTTGTATCCATCTTGTATGACGAAGTTACATACGAAGTGCTTCCTTATACTTGAGGAGGAAGGACAACCGCTGAGATCATATCAGAAACTTGACGGTCGTTTCGATAAAAAAGATGTGGAAACTTCTGTTTACTGAGTGTAAGAAGCTTGCAGAAGAGGGAATGCTTTTTCACAAAAGATATTTACGAGGCAGCGATAGAAGAATTTACAGACAGCAGACAGACTGTGGTAAAGGCATTGTGCCTTCATATTGCCCATGACTGTAATCTTGCCTGTCGTTATTGTTTTGCAGAAGAGGGAGAATACCACGGAAGAAGAGCGCTGATGTCATTTGAGGTGGGAAAAAAGGCGCTTGATTTTCTGATTGCCAATTCCGGCTCCAGAAAGAATCTCGAGGTGGATTTCTTTGGCGGAGAGCCATTGATGAACTGGCAGGTTGTAAAAGACCTGGTAGAGTACGGGCGCAGTCAGGAAAAGCTTCACAATAAAAAGTTCCGTTTTACTCTTACTACAAATGGAGTTCTTTTAAATGATGAAGTGATGGAATTCTGCAATAAAGAAATGAGCAATGTGGTGTTAAGTGTAGACGGAAGAAAAGAAGTGCACGATTATATGCGTCCTTTCCGAAAAGGAGCAGGAAGTTATGATCTGATCATGCCGAAATTTCAGAAATTTGCAGAGTCAAGAAATCAGGACCAGTATTATGTGAGAGGGACATTTACCCATCATAATCTTGATTTTTCAAAAGACGTTCTTCATCTGGCAGACTTGGGCTTTAAGCAGATTTCCGTAGAGCCTGTAGTAGCGCCTGACACAGAAGAATATGCCATTAAAGAAGAGGATATTCCGAAGATTCTGGAAGAATATGATATTCTTGCAAAGGAAATGATCAAACGGGAGAAAGAAGGAAAAGGATTTAATTTCTTCCACTTTATGATTGATCTTACAGGAGGACCGTGCGTGTACAAACGTCTGTCAGGCTGCGGTTCCGGAACAGAATATACTGGCAGTGGACTCCATGGGGTGACTTTTATCCTTGCCACCAGTTCGTGGGGGAAGAAGAATACCTGATGGGAAATGTAGATGACGGAATTGTGAAGCCGGAGATTGCAGAGGAATTCCGGGGATGTAGTGTATACTCCAAGGAAAAATGTAAGAATTGTTTTGCGAAGTTCTACTGCAGCGGTGGTTGTATGGCGAACTCTCAGAAGTTCCACGGATCGATCCATGACACATATGACATCGGATGCGAGATGGAAAGAAAGCGTGTAGAATGCGCGATCATGATGAAGGCAGCATTGGCAGAGTAAGGGAAAGAAGGTAACAGGACATGAAAAAATCAAGAGGAGTATGGAGCCTGATCGCGACTACACTTCTGATCGTTTTGCTCGGATTTACGACAATCGTCGGATTCGGAAAGGGAAAGATTGGTTCTGCAAAGAACATCACACTGGGGCTGGACCTTGCCGGTGGTGTGAGTATTACCTATCAGGCGAAGGATAAAAATCCTACTTCAGAGCAGATGAGTGATACAATCTACAAGCTTCAAAAGCGTGTGGAGCAGTATAGCACAGAGGCGACAGTTTACCAGGAAGGTGACGACCGGATCAACATTGAGATTCCGGGTGTGACAGATGCAAATAAGATCCTCGATGAACTTGGAAAACCGGGGTCATTGGTATTCCAGGATTCAGAAGGAAACGTTGTCTTAGAAGGAACGGATGTGAAGACAGCTTCTGCAAAGACAACGCAGGATGAGATGAACAATAAAGAGTATATCGTGGAACTGATCCTCACAAAGGACGGTACAGATAAATTTGCCAAGGCGACAGCGGAAAATCTTGGAAAACAGATTGCGATCGTCTATGATGGAAAGACGATCAGCAATCCGGTTGTACAGTCTGAGATTGATGGCGGACAGGCCTATATAGACGGAATGGCTTCCTATGAAGAGGCAGAAAATCTGGCATCTACAATCCGTATCGGAGGACTTCAGCTGGAACTGGAAGAACTTCGCTCTAATGTAGTCGGAGCGCAGCTCGGAGAAGAGGCAATCAGCACAAGTCTTCTTGCAGGAGCGATCGGACTTGCGATCGTGCTTGTATTTATGTGTATTGTCTATCTGCTTCCGGGATTTGCATCCAGCATTGCTCTGATCATTTACACAGGACTGACACTGGTACTTTTTAAATGCATTTAATATCACATTGACTCTGCCGGGTATCGCTGGTATCGTGCTGTCTATCGGTATGGCGGTCGATGCAAATGTCATTATTTTTGCGAGAGTCAGAGAAGAACTGGCAGCAGGAAGGGCTGTGAAATCAGCGCTTCGCATCGGATTTCAGAAAGCATTGTCTGCAATCATTGATGGAAATATCACGACATTGATCGCAGCACTGGTACTTGGATTAAAAGGAACAGGAAGTGTCAAAGGTTTTGCACAGACACTTGCACTTGGTGTAGTTGTGTCCATGTTTACGGCACTGTTCATTACAAGAATCATTATCTTCTCGCTGTATGCGATTGGTTTCCGAGATGTGAAGTTTTATGGAGCGAAGAAGACAACGAAAGTTCGTAACTTCCTCGGAAAGAAAGCAGTCTGCTTTGCTATCTCCGGAGTGATCATCCTCGGCGGACTTGGAATCATGGGATACCATGCAGCAAAAGGGCAGGGGGCATTTAAGTACAGCCTGGAATTTATGGGCGGTACTTCCACAAATGTTACATTCAATGAGGATTACTCAATCAAAGAGATTGATTCCAAAGTGGTTCCGGTTGTTGAGAAGATTACAAAAGATGCAAATGTGCAGACACAAAAAGTTGATGGTTCCAATGCGGTCATTATCAAAACGAGAAGTCTTGACTTAGAGGAGCGTGAAGCATTTAATAAAGCAATGGTAGACAATTTTGATGTGGACGAAAGTCTGATCACTTCTGAGAATATCAGCTCTACCGTAAGTTCCGAGATGAGAAGCGACGCAGTTGTTGCGCTTTTAATCGCGACAGCCTGCATGCTTCTGTATATTTGGTTCCGCTTTAAAGATGTGCGCTTTGCAACAAGTGCAGTCATCGCATTGTTAAATGACGTACTGTTTGTTGTAGTTTTCTATGGAGTGGCAAGAATTTCTGTCGGAAATACGTTTATCGCATGTATTTTGACAATGGTCGGATATTCGATCAACTCGACGATCGTTATCTTCGACCGTATCCGTGAGGAATTGAAAGTGCAAAAACGTAATGAAGATTTGGCGACACTTGTCAACCGCTGTATTTCTGAGACACTGACAAGAAGTATCTATACGAACTTTACAACTTTTGTTATGGTTGTAATTCTCTTTATTCTCGGAGTAAGCTCTGTGAAAGAATTTGCGGCGCCACTGATGGTTGGAATCGTAGGAGGAACTTTCTCTTCAATTACGATCACAGGTGCACTTTGGTACATTATGAGGACAAAGATTCAGAAGAAAAAATAGAAAAAGACAGGGGCGGGAGAACGAGGAGGTTCTTCTGCCCCTGTTTTTCGATGAGGTATATGATGGAAAAATGGTTTATTATGCGGAAGGGTGCACCGTTTCAGGAAATTGCACAGAAATTTCACATCAGCCCCATTCTCGCAAGACTGATCCGGAACCGGGAGATCACGGATGAGGAAGAGATCAGACTTTATTTAAACGGAACGATCGCAGAACTCCACGATGGAATTCTGATGAAAGATATGGACCGTGCAGTGGAAATTTTAAGTGAGAAGATCCGGGAGAAAAAGCCGATCCGGGTGATTGGGGATTATGATATTGACGGGGTGAATGCAACATATATCCTTTTGGAAGGAATAGAAAAGCTTGGTGGAGTTGTGGACAGCGACATCCCGGATCGTATGAAAGATGGATATGGACTGAATCAGGAATTGATCAACCGTGCGCTGGAGGCGGGGATCGACACAATCATCACTTGTGACAATGGAATTGCGGCGGCAGAAGAGATTGCCTATGCGAAGAAGATGGGGATGACGATCATTGTCACGGACCATCATGAAATCCCATATGAAGAAAAAAATGGGGAAAAAGTGTATGAACTTCCACCGGCAGATGCGGTCGTTGATCCGAAGCGGATCGACTGTGAATATCCGTTCTCTTCCCTATGTGGCGCGGCAGTGGCTTATAAGCTGGTGGAAACACTCTTCAATGTGATGGGGCAGGACGTGGAAGACGTAGATTATCTGATGGAAAATGTGGCGATTGCGACGGTAGGGGATGTGATGGATCTTGTCGGAGAAAACCGCATTTTTGTAAAGCAGGGACTGGAGATGCTAAAGTGTACAAAAAAAGCTATGGACTGGATGCTTTGAATCGAATGCACTGGCGTTGACCGGGCACATTTGTCTGCATATCATATTGGATTTGTCATCGGACCATGCCTGAATGCGGGAGGAAGGCTTGACACGGCGAAACGGGCATTGGAACTTTTGCGAGCCTCTAGCCGGAGAGAGGCAGATCTGCTTGCGGGGGATCTAAAGCATTGAATGACAGCCGAAAAGAAATGACACAGGCAGGGGTCGGAGGAGGCGGTGAAGATGGTAGAGACAACAGCGCTTCAGGAAGACAAAGTGCTTGTGATTTTTCTTCCGGACTGCCATGAAAGTCTAGCCGGAATCATTGCCGGACGGATCAGAGAACGGTATCACAAGCCGGTATTTATTCTTACAAAAGCAGAACAGGGAGCAAAGGGCTCTGGCAGGTCGATAGAGAATTATGATATGTACGAGGAGATGAGTAAGTGCAAAGCTTTGTTTACCAAGTTTGGAGGACATAAGATGGCAGCAGGATTATCGCTTCCGGAAGAGAATATCGAAGTATTTCGCAGACAACTGAATGAGAAAACAGTGCTGACAGAAGAAGATTTCTGTGAGAAAGTATCGATCGACATGCAGATGCCACTCCGATATGTGACAGAGGAACTGGTAGAGGAACTGGAACTTCTGGAACCGTTTGGAAAAGGAAATACGAAACCGGTTTTTGTAGAAAAAGATATGCTTGTCCTAAATAGCCGGATCCTAGGAAAAAATCAGAATGTGCTGAAGATGCAAGTGAAAGACTTGGGAGGAACGGTGATGGATGCGATTTATTTTGGAGAGGCACAGGAATGTCTGGAAAAAATCAGGAGAGCAGGGGGAAAAATCACAGCGACGTATTATCCATCGGTCAATGAATTCCGTGGACAGAAGACACTTCAGATCGTGATACAAAATTACAGGTGATTCGATATGATATAAATGTTGTTTCAAAGCAAAAAAAGTGATATACTAAACAATATCGTTTGAAGCAAAGGAGAAGGAGGGATCGAGATGTCAGAAACACTGGAAATCAGACCAAAAGAATTTAAAATGGTGGACGGCCACGCAGTTAAGGAGCCGGAAGACTATCAAGATCCCGAACTGTTGTACCAGTCATTAATCAAGAGGATAAGAGAGTATCATCCATCGGCGGATATCTCTATGATCGAGAAGGCATACCGGATTGCAAAGCAGGCTCACGAAGGACAGAAGAGGAAGTCCGGAGAGCCTTACATCATCCATCCACTTTGGGTAGGAATCATTCTGGCAGAGCTTGAGATGGATAAAGAGACGATCGTTGCAGGAATTTTGCATGATGCTGTGGAAGATACGATCATGACGAGGGATGATATTGAGAGGGAATTCGGCGCGGAGGTAGCACTCCTTGTGGAGGGGGTCACAAAGCTTGGACAGTTATCTTATTCAAAAGATGTCGATAAGATGGAACTTCAGGCAGAGAACTTAAGGAAGATGTTTCTTGCGATGTCCAAGGATATCCGTGTGATCATCGTGAAGCTGGCAGACCGTCTGCATAATATGCGTACGGCACAGTTCTGGCCACCGCACAAGCAGAAGGAGAAGGCGAGAGAGACGATGGATATCTACGCTCCGATCGCACAGAGACTTGGAATTTCTAAAATCAAGAAAGAACTGGACGATCTGGCGCTGAAGTACTATCAGCCGGAAGTGTTCTATGATCTTGTGAAGCAGATTAATGACCGGAAGACAGAGCGGGAGGAATTTGTACAGCAGATTGTAGATGAGGTGGCAAGCCATATGAAGAATGCGGACATTCAGGCAGAAGTCTATGGCAGAGTGAAGCATTTCTTCAGTATCTATAAAAAGATGGTCAATCAGGATAAGACAGTAGATCAGGTTTATGATCTGTTTGCGGTCCGCATCATCGTAGATACGGTGAAGGATTGTTATGCCGCGCTTGGTGTGATCCATGAGATGTACACACCGATTCCGGGAAGATTTAAAGATTATATTGCGATGCCAAAGGCAAATATGTACCAGTCTTTACATACAACGCTGATGGGACCTGCAGGACAGCCGTTTGAGATCCAGATCCGAACGAAGGAGATGCACAAGACGGCTGAGTATGGTATCGCAGCACACTGGAAGTACAAAGAGAGCGGGGATGGCAAGAAGAATATTGCCATGCAGGAAGAGGAGAAGTTAAGCTGGCTCAGGCAGATTCTCGAGTGGCAGCAGAATACGGACAATCGTGAATTTTTAAGTCTGTTAAAGGGCGGTCTGGATCTGTTTGCCGAAGATGTTTACTGCTTTACGCCGAACGGAGACGTGAAAAATCTTCCAAATGGTTCGACACCGATTGATTTCGCCTATGCGATCCACTCGGCAGTCGGCAACAAGATGGTCGGGGCGAGAGTCAACGGAAAGCTTGTGACGATTGATTACAAGATTCAGAACGGAGACCGCATTGAGATACTGACATCACAGAATTCTAAGGGGCCGAGCCGTGACTGGTTGTCGATCGTCAAGAGTACGCAGGCAAAGAATAAGATCAATCAGTGGTTTAAGAAGGAGTTCAAAGAGGAGAATATCATCCGCGGAAAAGAGATGCTTCAGGCTTATTGCAAGGCAAAATCTCTCGTGTTGAGTGACCTGACAAAGCCAAAATATATGCAAGTTGTGCAGAAGAAATATGGATTCCGAGACTGGGATGCAGTGCTTGCGGCGTTGGGACATGGAGGACTCAAGGAGGGACAGATTGTCAATCGCCTTGCTGAGGAATATCAGAAGGATCACAAGGAAGAGATCACGGATGAGACGATTCTTGAGAAAGTGTCAGAGGCGTCCAAACATAAAGTGCACATCGCAAAATCAAAGAGCGGAATTGTCGTAAAAGGAATCGATGATATTGCAGTCCGTTTTTCAAGGTGCTGCAATCCGGTGCCGGGAGATGAGATCGTGGGATTTGTGACAAGAGGAAGAGGAATGTCGATTCATCGCACAGACTGTGTCAATATTCTTCACTTGTCTAGTGCAGAGCGTGCACGGCTGATCGATGCAGAGTGGGAACAGACAGAAAGCGATGCATCCAATGGACAGTATATGGCAGAGATTAAGATGTATGCGACAGATCGGCAGGGAATGCTGATGGAGATTTCCAAGATCTTTACGGAGAATAAGATTGATGTCAAGTCCATGAATGTGCGTACTAGTAAGCAGGGAACTGCGACCATTGAGATGGGATTTATCGTGCGCGGTCGTGAGGAATTGGCAAGACTGATTGAAAAGATGCGTCAGTTAGAAGGCGTGATCGATATAGAACGTAGTGTGGGGTAACAAAAAGAGATGAAAGTAGAACGTTTTTTAACTGGAATATTAAGTACGAACTGTTATGTTGCATGGAATGAACAGACGAAGGAAGCCGTAATTGTAGATCCGGCGGCATATTCCAAGAAGTTGGCAGAATTTCTCCGAGAAGAGGGATTAAAGCCGCAGGCAGTGCTTCTGACACATGGACATTTTGACCATATTATGGGGCTGGATGCATTGCTTGAGGAGTATCCGGTTCCGGTATATGTCCATGAAGCAGAGAAAGGACTGATTGCAGATCCGAAGACAAATCTTTCTTTGACTTATACAAACGGGTACGTCTTTGAGGATGCAACCTATGTGACGGATGGTCAGAAGATTGCGGCTGCAGGAGTGACATTTGAAGTATTATTTACACCTGGACATACATCAGGCGGATGTTGTTATTACGCGGAGACAGAGAATATGTTGTTCAGCGGGGATACACTGTTTCGGTGTTCCGTCGGAAGGAGTGATCTGCCGACGGGGGATGAGACGACATTGATTCGTTCTATCAAGGAGAAGCTCCTTGTTCTGCCGGAAAATACAGTGGTATATCCAGGGCATATGGCAGCGACGACTATTCAGACAGAGAAGACAGCAAATCCATTTCTGGCGTAAGTGGTGAAAAGATAAAACCAATTCTGTTCAGAAAAATGTCAGAATCATACAAGGATCAGAAAAGGTGTTTTGTGTAAGGTAACTGAGGGCGGGGAAGCATTTTCCCGTCCTTCCTTCGTAAGAGAGAAGAGGAGTGCTGTCTGTGGCAGTGGTGTAAAAAACACAGTGAGAGAATAAATGAGGAAGAGAAGAGAATGATTCGATTACGGATAAAAGACAAAAGTTATATCTATGATGTATTTCATATTGTAAAAGCATTTTTCCCAAATGAGACAGTAGAGCAGGAAATCGATGAGGATCAGGGAATGTTTCTAGAGCTAGAGGTGTGTGTGCAGGAGCGCATTTGCAGAATCTGTGCGGAGATAAAGGAACTGGATGCATATGAGACAAAAAAAGAGAAGAAGCAGTATCTGGACCGAAAGATTTACCGGGCGCTTGCAGAATATTCCGGGAAAACGCTGGCATGGGGAATCCTAACGGGGATCCGCCCGACAAAAATCGCAATGAAGATGTTAGAGGAGCAGATGGAGGAAGCAGAGATTCAGAGAACTCTCATGGAACAATATCTGATGAGTGAGGAGAAAGCACGCCTTGGAATCGAGATTGCAAAGCGCGAGAAGGCCCAGCTGGAGCAGCTTGATTATGAAGATGGATATAGTCTCTATGTGGGAATCCAATTCTGTCCGACCACCTGTGCGTACTGTTCGTTTACCTCATACCCGATCGAAGCATGGAAGACGAGGGTGGAGGAATATCTCGATGCACTCTGCAAGGAAATCAGCTATGTCGGGGATATTTCAAAAGAGAAGAAATTAAATACCATCTACATCGGCGGGGGAACCCCGACGACATTGGAAGCAGATCAGTTAGATCGTCTGCTCACACATTTGGAAGAGACATTTTCTTATGAGGAGATAAAGGAGATTACCGTGGAGGCAGGACGGCCTTGACAGTATTACAAGAGAAAAGCTGGAAGTGCTGAAGCGCCACAAGATTCCGCGGATTTCGATTAACCCGCAGACGATGCAGCAGAAGACTTTGGATCTCATCGGGAGAAAGCATACCGTGGAGGATATTCTCCGCGTGTATGGGATGGCGAGAGAATTGAAGTTTGAAAATATCAACATGGATCTGATTGCCGGACTTCCGGGAGAGACGGTGGAAGATGTCAAAGACACGTTAAGGCAGATTGAGGAACTTTCTCCTGACAGTATTACGGTGCACTCGCTGGCAGTTAAGCGTGCGTCGAGGCTGGCACAGATGCCGGAATTGAAAGAGGCTGCGCTCCAGGAGGAAAGGGGACGGCAGATGGAAGCGATGATAGATCTCGCAGCGGAGAGTGCTGCGCGGATGGGAATGAAACCGTATTATCTGTATCGCCAGAAAAATATTGCCGGAAATTTTGAAAATGTTGGCTATGCAAAGGTTGACAAAGCAGGAATATACAATATACTTATTATGGAGGAAAAACAGTCTATCGTAGCAGTGGGAGCAGGAGCCTCCACAAAGGCTGTATTTTCGGCGGCAGAAGACCAGTTAAAGAACGGTCAGCCGGGAAAAGAAGTAAAATTAGAAAAAAAGGGATTGAGCGTGTGGAAAAATGTCAAAGATGTGGGACAGTATATCGCACGGATCGATGAGATGATAGAGCGAAAGGGGAGAACTATTATGGGCATTAAAGAAAAATGCCCGTAACCGGGATGAAAGATATGTTACCGAGAGAGATGCAGATCCGGGATTATGTGATCCGTCTGATCAAGGAGACATATGGAACATTTGGATTCTCTTCGATTGAGACACCATGTGTGGAGCATATCGAGAACCTGTCGAGCAAGCAGGGGGGAGAGAATGAAAAGTTGATCTTTAAAATTTTAAAACGTGGAGAGAAGTTAAAGCTGGACACAGCAGAATGTGAGGCAGATCTCGTGGATGGTGGACTCAGATATGATCTGACTGTTCCGTTATCCCGTTATTATTCCAACAATGTCAGTGAGCTTCCATCTCCGTTTAAAGCGCTGCAGATGGGAAATGTGTGGAGAGCTGACCGTCCGCAGAGAGGGCGCTTCCGTCAGTTCATGCAGTGCGATATTGACATCTTAGGAGAACCAAATAATCTTGCGGAGATCGAATTGATCCTTGCGACGACGACACTGCTTGGGAAACTGGATTTTAAAAACTTTACTGTCCGTATCAATGACCGGAAAATCTTAAAGGCGATGGCAGCTTACAGCGGATTCGAAGAGAAAGACTATGATGATGTATTTATCATCCTGGACAAGATGGATAAGATTGGTCTGGACGGTGTAGAAAAAGAATTGCAGGAGCATGGATATCCGAAAGAAGCGGTTGAAAAATATCTTCAGTTATTCAAGGAGATTACAAATGATATCGAGGGAGTACGCTACTGCAAAGAGAAATTAGAGGGATACCTTGAGGAAGCGACTGCAGATGGGCTGGAGATGATCATCGCAAGTGTGGACAGTGTGAAAGAAGCAGATTTTAAGTTAAGTTTTGACCCGACACTGGTGCGGGGAATGTCTTACTATACCGGAACGATCTTTGAGATTGCGATGGATGAGTTCGGCGGCTCTGTCGGAGGCGGTGGAAGATATGATGAGATGATCGGAAAATTTACCGGACAGCCGACACCGGCATGCGGATTTTCAATTGGATTTGAGCGGATCGTCATGCTGCTTTTAGAGAGAGGATATGAGATTCCGGACAACAAAGAGAAGCTGGCGCTCTTGATCGAGAAAGGAATGCCGCAGGAGAAGATGCTGGAAGTGCTGGCATTTGCAAAAGAGCAGCGCGCTGCAGGGAAGCAAGTAATGCTCTCGATCATGAAGAAAAACAAGAAATTCCAGAAAGAACAACTTTCTCAGGAAGGTTACACAGAAATTAAGGAATTTTTTAAATAAATATGGAGGAAAAGAACATGGCAGAATCAATGCAGGGCTTAAAGAGAAGCCACAGATGTGCAGAGTTAAGCAAAGCAAATATCGGCGAGACTGTGACCGTGATGGGATGGGTGCAGAAGAACCGTAATAAAGGAGGAATCGTTTTCGTAGATTTAAGAGACCGCTCCGGTCTGCTGCAGATCATTTTTGAAAATGGTTCCATCGATGAAGCCGGATTTGAAAAGGCAGGAAAATTAAGAAGTGAATTTGTAATCGCAGTAGTGGGAACTGTGGAGGCACGTTCTGGTGCAGTCAATGAGAATCTTGCAACAGGAGAGATCGAGATTCGCGCAAGAGAGATCCGGATCTTATCCGAGTCAGAGACACCGCCATTTCCAATCGAGGAGAACAGTAAGACAAAGGAAGAACTTCGTCTGAAATATCGTTTCCTTGACCTGAGAAGACCGGATCTTCAGAGAAATCTGATGATGAGAAGTAAGGCTGCTACACTGACACGTCAGTTCCTTGCAGAAGAAGGATTCCTTGAGATCGAGACACCGATGCTGATCAAGAGTACACCGGAAGGCGCGAGAGACTACCTTGTACCAAGCCGTGTACACCCAGGTAATTTCTACGCACTGCCGCAGTCACCACAGATTTTCAAACAGCTTCTGATGTGTTCCGGATATGATCGTTATTTTCAGATTGTAAAATGTTTCCGTGACGAGGACCTTCGTGCAGATCGTCAGCCGGAATTTACACAGATCGATATGGAGCTTTCTTTCGTAGACGTAGATGATGTCATCGATGTCAATGAAAGATTGCTGGCAAAATTATTTAAAGAAATCTTAGGTGTAGAAGTAAGCCTTCCGATTCCGCGCATGACATGGCAGGAGGCGATGGATCGCTTTGGTTCCGATAAGCCGGATATCCGCTTTGGAATGGAACTTGTGGACGTATCTGAAGTCGTAAAAGACTGTGAGTTCGTCGTATTTAAAAATGCACTGGAAAACGGGGGAAGTGTCAGAGGTATCAATGCCAAAGGGCAGGGAGCGATGCCGCGTAAGAAGATTGATAAACTGGTAGATTTCGCCAAAGATTTTGGCGCAAAAGGGCTTGCTTACATTGCAATCCAGGAAGACGGTACGGTGAAATCTTCGTTCGCAAAATTTATGAGCGAAGAAGAGATGCACGCATTGATCGAGGCGATGGGTGGAGAGAACGGAGACTTACTTCTCTTTGCTGCTGATAAGAATAAAGTTGTATGGGATGTGTTAGGAAATCTGCGTCTGGAGATCGCACGTCAGTTAGAGATCCTTGACAAAGGAGATTACAGATTCCTCTGGGTAACAGAATTCCCGTTATTAGAGTGGAACGAGGAAGCCGGAAGATATACAGCAATGCATCATCCATTTACAATGCCGATGGAAGAAGACCTTGACCTTCTTGATACAGATCCGGGAAAAGTCCGTGCAAAAGCATACGATATCGTATTAAACGGAACGGAACTCGGAGGCGGAAGTGTCCGTATCTTCAATCAGGAGATCCAGAACAAGATGTTTGAAGTGCTTGGATTTACAAGAGAGCAGGCAGAAGAACAGTTTGGATTCCTGTTAAGTGCATTCAAATATGGAGTGCCGCCGCACGCAGGATTAGCATACGGACTTGACCGTCTGATCATGTTGATGGCAAAAGAAGACAGCATCCGTGACGTGATCGCGTTCCCGAAAGTCAAAGATGCCTCCGATCTGATGACAGAAGCGCCGGCAGCAGTTGACAGAAAACAGTTAGAAGAACTTGGACTTGAGATTGCAAAGATAGAAGAGTAGATCGTATTTAAAATTGCAAAGAAAAGAGAGCGCTGTGAAATAGGGAGAGGATTCCCTATTTCGCAGCGCTCTTTTTGAGTACAAATCAGATTTACATGGGCCTATGAATGATAACCAAGCTCTTCTTCCAGTTTTTTCTTTGTCTGTAGCATCAGCTTGGAGAGTTCCAGGATACGCTCATCTGTCATGCGGACGGTCGGGCCGGAGATACTGAAAGCATATTTTGGCTTGCCGCTGTAATCCATGATCGAGGAGGCAATGCAGCGAACGCCGTTTTCATTTTCTTCATTGTCAAGTGCGTAACCATTTTCCCGCGCTTCTTCCAAAATAATAAATAGTTCATCCAGATCGGTGACGGTATACTCTGTCAGTGCCTCGATCTTACTGTCGCCCCAGATTGTACGCACTTCCTCTGGACGCATCATGGCGAGCAGTGCTTTTCCGACACCGGAACGATACATTGGTGTGCGGCTTCCGACACGGGATACCATTCGCACCGAGTTAGAGCTGGATTCTACCTTGTCGATGTACACGACGTCCAGTCCGTCACGTTTGACAAGATGGACGGTCTCTCCGCTGATATCTGCGAGCTCCTTTAAATAAGGGTGAATGGTAGATAACACATCAATATGCCCTAAAATCCGGCTGGAAATTTCAAGCAGTTTAAAAGAAAGGGAATATTTTCCACTCTCTTCATCTTGACGCACATAATCCATATACATGAGTGAGGTTAGAAGTCGGTGGGTCGTGCTTTTATGTAAACCAAGCGTATTGCTCAGTTCAATCAGTCCGGTCGGACCGGACTTGGAAAGTTCTTCAATGACTGCAAACAGTCTGTCTGCGACCTGAATCGGACTTTTTTTGTTCTGCAGTCTGAGTTGTAGTTGGTTCTCTTTTTTATCGTACACAATCATTTCCTCCTAAGAATCTGTGGACATTGTAACATTTTATGAAAAGAGAAGCAATCCCCTTTCCAGATTCAGGGAGAACAGGAAGGAGGTTCGGTGATCGGAGAATAAATCCTGCATTTGTTGGAGAAAATCGAAAGAAACATCTTGACTTTCTTACAAGAAGTAGTATAATGCAAATAAAGAGTATTGCATTATGAAACTGAGTTTCACAATGTGAAACAAAATGAAACGTAGAGAGATCCAGTCAGGAGGAAGTTAAATGAACGAAGTATTAGAGAAAATCCAGAAGATCGGAATCGTTCCGGTTGTTGTATTAAACGATGCGAAAGATGCAGCACCACTTGCAAAAGCACTTTGTGATGGTGGACTTCCATGTGCAGAAGTAACATTCCGTACAGATGCAGCAGAAGAGTCTATCAGAATTATGGCAGAGCAGTTCCCGAACATGCTTGTAGGAGCAGGAACCGTTCTTACAACAGATCAGGTAGACCGCGCAGTGGCAGCAGGAGCAAAATTTATTGTCAGCCCTGGATTGAATCCAAAGATTGTAAGATACTGTGTAGAGAAGAATATCCCGATCACACCGGGTACAACAAACCCAAGTGATATCGAGCAGGCAATTGAGTGCGGACTGGAAGTTGTAAAATTCTTCCCGGCAGAACCAGCAGGCGGAATCAACATGATCAAAGCGATGGCAGCTCCATACACAAACATGAAATTCATGCCGACAGGTGGAATTAACGCGTCTAACTTAAAATCTTACTTAGACTTCCCGAAGATCATCGCATGCGGCGGAAGCTGGATGGTAAAAGGAGATCTTGTAGCAGCAGGTAAATTTGATGAGATCGAAAAACTGACAAGAGAAGCAGTACAGTCTATGTTAGGATTTGAACTTGCACATGTAGGAATCAATGCAAATAGCGACGATGAAGCTGGAAATACAGCAAGTGCATTTGAAAAGATGTTCGGATTCACATCCAAAGAAGGAAACTCTTCATACTTTGCAGGAACTGGTGTAGAAGTAATGAAGACTCCATACAAAGGAACAAACGGACACATCGCAGTTTCCACAAACTACATCGACAGAGCAGTGAGCTATCTGGAAATGCTGGGATATGAATTCGATATGTCCACAGCAAAATACGATGCAAAGAACAATTTAAAAGCAGTTTACTTCACAGGAGAAGTTGGCGGATTTGCAGTGCATTTAGTACAGAAATAAGAAATGCTTACAGCTGCACGACATTGCAGCGTATCCGTTAGAAGTTTGTAATATTGATTATAGAAGATAAAATTACAATTTATGATTAAGAGGAGATTAAACATGGCAAAGAAAGTAATTACATTTGGAGAGATTATGTTAAGACTTGCACCGGAAGGATACTACCGTTTCGTACAGGCAGATACATTCGGAGCAACATACGGCGGAGGAGAGGCAAACGTAGCTGTTTCTCTTGCAAACTATGGATTTGATGCAAAATTTGTAACAAAATTACCGGCACACGAGATTGGACAGGCTGCTGTAAACTCTCTTAGAAAATATGGAGTAGACACATCTTACATCACACGTGGTGGAGACAGAGTAGGTATCTACTTCTTAGAGAAGGGTGCTTCCCAGAGACCTTCTAAAGTAATCTACGACAGAGCAGGATCTTCTATCGCAACAGCTACAAAAGAAGATTTCAACTGGAAAGAGATCTTTGACGGAGCAGAATGGTTCCACTTTACAGGAATTACTCCAGCATTAAATGATGAAGTAGCAGCAATCTGCTTAGAAGCTTGTAAAGCAGCAAAAGAGAATGGAGTGACAATCTCTTGTGACTTAAACTACAGAAATAAACTTTGGTCAAAAGAAAAAGCCGGAGAAGTGATGGGAGAATTATGTAAATACGTTGACGTATGTATCGCAAACGAAGAAGATGCAGCAGACGTATTCGGAATTCACGCAGCAAACACAGATGTTACAACTGGTACAGTAAACCACGAAGGATACAAAGATGTAGCAAAACAGTTAGCAGATAGATTTGGATTCAGCAAAGTAGCAATCACATTAAGAGAGTCTATCTCAGCAAACGACAACAACTGGTCTGCAATGTTATATGATGGAAATGACTACTTCTTCAGCAAAAAATATAAAATGCACATCGTTGACCGTGTAGGTGGCGGAGACAGCTTCGGAGGCGGACTGATCGCAGCTTCCTTAAACGGATTTGACTCACAGGCAACAATCGAATTTGCAGTTGCAGCTTCCTGCCTGAAACACTCTATCGAAGGAGATATGAACTTAGTATCTATGGATGAAGTGTTAAAACTTGCAGGTGGAGACGGTTCAGGCCGTGTACAAAGATAGTATATAATTTATTTTTAATTATATAAACCTGTATTTGCCAGTACAGGAAACGTCCAAACAGCTTATACCCATTTGAGCTGTACCTAAAATTATTTATATATTTTTTACCGTAGGGAATACAGGCAGAGGTGCATTGTATTCCCTATTTTCAAATCAGAGAGAATCATAATTGCAAAATGAATTAAAAGAGGTGTACCTTATGGAAACAAAAAAAGAATTTGATCTGCTTGCACTTGGAGAATTACTGCTTCGGCTGTCCCCGCCGAACAATGAGAGGATTGTGCGCGGAGAGACCCTTCAGAAACAGGCGGGCGGCGCAGAATTAAATGTGGTATCTGGTGTTTCCCTTCTTGGGTTACGTACCGGAATCATTTCCAAGCTTCCGGCAAATGACATTGGAACTTATATCAAAAATCGAGTGCGTTTCTGTGGCGTCAGCGATGACTATTTAGTATATGACAGCGAGAAAGATGCACGCCTCGGGGTATACTATTATGAAAACGGAGCATATCCGCGAAAACCGGGAATCGTCTATGACCGGATGTATACGTCTATGACAAAGATTGATGTGGAGGATTTTGATGAGAGTCTGTTTTCGTCAGCAAGATGTTTCCACACGACCGGAATCACACTGGCACTCAGTGAGAAGACACGTGAAACTGCAATAGAGATGATCAAACGGTTCAAACAGGCAGGAGCAATGATCTCCTTTGATGTCAACTTCCGTGGAAACTTGTGGACAGGAGAAGAAGCGCGGGCGTGCATCGAGAGAATTCTCCCATATGTGGATGTATTTTTCTGTTCTGAGGAGACGGCGCGGCTTACATTTGGAAAAGAAGGGGATGTCCGGACGATTATGAAGAGCTTTACGGAGGCTTATCCGATTTCCATCGTAGCCTCTACACAGCGGATCGTCCACAGCCCGAAACGCCACACATTCGGTTCAGTAATCTACAATGCGAAGACGAATGTTTACTATGAGGAAGAGCCTTACCGAGATATCGAAGTCGTTGACCGGATCGGAAGCGGGGACGCCTACATTTCGGGTGTGCTGTACGGATTGCTTGCACACAATGGTGATTGCCAGAAAGCGCTGGAATATGGAAATGCTACAAGTTCGGTGAAAAACACGATACCGGGAGATCTGCCATCCTCCGACTTAAGAGAGATTGAACGTATTATCCGAGCACATAAGAGTACGGGAAGACAAAGTGAGATGGATCGATAAGAAAGAAAAAATAGAACATATCGTTTTATGCAGGTGAAAAGCATGAAACGATATGTTTTATTGCTTATATGAAAAAATATTGCAAGGGACTATACTTTTGGAAAATAATCTTGTAATATAGGGTCATACAAGCAAATGGAAGCAAATGAGACATCAGAACGTGGAGGCAGCATGGAAAAGAATTACGAAGTGTTGAAGCATTATCTTCAAAGTGAAAAGCAAGCAGGAAATATGAAGAAGCGTCATAGTGTGCCGCAAATGCATAGAGATGAAGACCAGATTGTCATTTCGTATCCGAATGAAGAGGTATGCAAAGAGAGGGTTGTAATCCGTCAAAAATATAAAAATGTTCCGATTCCTAATCACAGACATGAGTATATCGAACTTTCTTTTATGATGGAGGGAGAACTTTCGGTGCAGATAGAAGGAAAGGAAATTCGAATGAAATCGGGAGATATCTGTCTGATGAATCGAAATGTAAGTCATTCTTCAGAGCGGGCAACAGATGATATTTGGATGTTTAATATATTAATGACGGCTGATTTTTTTGATACCATTTTTATGTATTTGTTTTCAGAAGATAAATACATTTCTAACTATATCATTAATAGTCTGTATTCGGAAAGTAAAAAGAAAAATTACATTTTTTATCATCTTCCGGAGGGAAGCTTTGAAGAAAAGGTTATGGAACAACTTATTTGTGAGTATTTTCTGGAAGAACAAAAGAATATTGGAAAGATTACCGCATGTCTGCTCTTACTTTTTACGGAAATATCGAGAGCGGTTGGAGCAGAAGATGAGGCAGTCATTACACAGAAAAGCATCAAGATCCAAAAAGAGGTAATTGAATACTTAAAGAAAAATTATCGAAATGCAACTTTGAATTCAGTGGCAAAAGAGTTGTGCTTCCACCCCAATTATCTTAGTGCGCTGTTGAAAATGGATGGGAACCGGGGATTTAAAGATATTTTGTTTGACATACGTATGGCAGAAGCATCTAATTTATTATGCAAAACAGATAGGAAGATAGAGGAGATTTCATCTGAAATCGGATATGCGAATGAAGGGTATTTTTATAAATGCTTTAAACAAAAGTATGGCGAGTCTCCGGACAATTACCGAAAAAAGCATAAAAATCTTAATAAAAGACAGTAAAAGCTTTATTTTCTATATGAAAGGAAGGGAGGAAAAGAGATATAATTTTTACCTGAGAAAAGTATTTGGAGGGTGAAATGAGTACAAAAGTAAAAAATTCAAAAATGGAAGCCACACGTGTTATTATGACATCACTTGGTTCCGCGGCATCGAATGTATTCAATATGTTGAATATGTCGTTTTTCCTTGTGTTTAGTACAGAAGCACTTGGATTAAATATTATGATCATGGGGCTTGTAATGACTGCGATGAGAATCTTTGATGGGATTACAGACCCTGTCATTGGTTCGATTATTGACAGAACAGAGACAAGATTTGGTAAGTTCAGACCATTCTTAGTGATCGGATCTCTGATTATGCTTCTGGCAAGCTTTATGATCTATCTGTTTTCATTTGATATTCCACAGTCCTATCGTATGGTATGGGTAATTCTGTGGTATGCGGTATGGGTAGTTGGATATACCTTTATGACAACGGTAAATAAATGTGTATTGTCCATCGTAACAAAAAATCCAAAATATCGTCCGCTTTCAGGCGTGGCAGGAGGATGCTATTCTACGCTGCTTAGCTTGATCATGACAACGGCTATTATTCCGATTTTACAGAAAAATGGTGGACTCGGATCGCAAAAAGGGTGGATGCTTATTATCATCAGTGCGTTTATCTTACATGCAATTCTTTTAGTAGGTTGTTTGTTTGCGATTTCAAGTTCTGATAAGCCAGAGTTTTACAGACAAGATCCTAACAAAAAGGAAGAGAAGATCACAATCAAAGACAGTATCAATGTGCTTCGTCTGAATCAGCCGCTGCGAATGTTGATCTTAGCTGCATCCACAGATAAGATTGCGTCAACAATCCAGACTTCAGTCATGACATACTTTTATATTTATGCGGTAGGAAACATTGATTTACAGCCGATCGTAGGGGGAATCTCTACGCCGATGTCCCTTGTAGGTGCATTTGTTGCAGGTTCTGTTGCAGTAAAATTTGGATGTAAGAAAGCATCTCTGATCGGAGCTGTGGCAAACTTGACTTTAGAGGCTATTTTAATTATTTTCCGTCCTTTTGGAGAGGGAACACTGTTTGTCTTTGTGGCATTGATGGCATTGAATATGCTCTTTAGAAGATTCTCTGCTCAAAATGTAGATCCAATGATCGCAGAGATCATCGACTATCACAAATTAAAAACAGGAAAGTTTATGCCGGGATTCATCGGTGCTACATTTTCACTGGTAGATAAGGTGATCAGTGCATTTGGTTCTTCGATTGTAGGTATCCTTATGGGACTTGCAGGATACAGCGCAGGAGCAGAACCGACAACTACATTGTATATCGCAACAATCGCAATGTACCTTGGAGCTCCGCTGTTGGGAGATTTGGCGAGTGTGATCGCTCTGAAGCGGTATCATATTACGGCAGAAGAGTACAAAGAAATGTATGGAGATAAAGCAATTTTAAGTAAAAAAGAAGCTAACAAATAAGAGGTGAATAGGTTGAAAGAAATTTTATTGAATGACAACTGGCTTTTTCACAAAGAAAATGAAGTGGAAAGCTGTGTGACATTGCCTCACACATACAATGCTGTCGATGGTCAATCAGGAATTTCGATGTGGAGAGGAAAAGGCTTTTACAAAAAAGAAGTTCTTTTTTCAGAAGAGGACTTAAAAGAAAAGATTTTCCTGGAAATCGGCGCATCTGCGATGAAGAGTACTGTGTATATGAATGGAAAAACTATTTGTCACAATACTTGTCCATACGCAATGTACAGAATTGCGTTGAATGAGCACATCACGGTTGGAAAAAACTTGTTAGAAATTGTAACAGACAATACGGCGACGGATGAAGTGTATCCGCAGATGGCAGATTTCTCGTTCTATGGAGGCGTCTATCGGGATGTAAAATTAGTGTTCGTGCCACAACAGCTTCATTTTGACTACTTAGATGGCAGCAGAGATGGTGTGCAAGTCAGAACACAGAAGTTGGATGGACAAAAGTGGGAAGTCACAGTAACCGGTTGTGTGATCAACGAAGGAAAAGATTGCGAAGGAGAAGTCAAAGTATCTGTTTTAGATAGACAGGGAGTAGTCCTTGAAAAGACTCTTAGCATGTATTTCTCTGAGAAACAGGCATTTACGATCCGGACAGAAATAGATCAGCCACATTTATGGATGGGAGTAGAAGATCCGTATTTATATCAAGTACAGGTTGAAATCTGCACAAAAGATGGAGTGGAAGAAACACGCAGTATTGCAACAGGATTCCGTGAAATCAAGATTGATCCGGAGAAAGGAATGTTTTTAAACGGAAAACACATCAAGATTCGAGGAGTTGCCCGTCATCAAGGATTTTGGCGGTGTGGGAAATGCAGTTTCCAAAGAGCAAATGGAAGAAGATCTTTCTCTTGTAAAAGAAGTGGGAGCAAATTCCGTTCGTCTTTCACATTATCAGCACGATGATTATTTTTATCGCCGCTGCGATGAAGAAGGAATTCTTGTATGGGCAGAAGTACCATTCATCAGTATTTTATCAGAAAGCGAAAAAGCAGATGAAAATATCAGACAGCAGATGGAACGTTTGATCAAACAGTGCGGAAATCACATCTCGATTTATTGCTGGGGTGTGCAAAACGAGATTACAATTGCAGGAGAGACGGCAGAGATCCACGAAAAGGTAAAAGCGATGGCAGCGTATACAAAGCAGTTAGACCCGAGCAGGTATACAGCAGAGGCAAACATCTATTCCGTGGCAAATGAAAGTCCTTTGAATCGAATGGCAGATTTAGTTGGGTATAATCTGTACTATGGATGGTATTATGATAAGATGACAGGGCTGCAGCAGCGTCTGGATGAGTTTCATATGGCCTGTCCGGATGTTCCGCTGCTTGTGACAGAATATGGTGTAGATACCAATCCAGGCTATCACTCTTATGAACCGAAGACGAAAGATTATTCGGAAGAGTATCAGTTGTTGTTCTCGGAAAATGCGCTGAAAGCTTTTGAAGAGCGGGATTACTTTGTCGGAAGTTATGTTTGGAATCTGTGTGATTTTGGAAGCGCCAACCGTGATGAAGGCGGAAAGCAGGGACAAAATCAGAAGGGACTTGTGACGATTGACCGAAAGATCAAGAAAGATGCATATTACTTATACAAAGCAAACTGGTCAAAAGAAAGCTTTGTAAAATTAGCTGGCAGCAGATTTGTAAATCGTCATCAGGAAGAGAATACAATTACAGTATTGTCCAATCTTAAAAAGCTTGAAGTATATGTCAATGGAAAGCTTGCTGGTGTGAAAGAACAGCCAGAACCAATGACGAATTTCACGGTAGTACTTCCGATGGGAGAAAACAAAATTACTGTAAAAGGCTTTGATCAAGCAGAGACAGTATATGAAGATGAGATGGTGCTTCATCGAGTGACAGAGCCGGATAAGAGCTATGAATATGTACAGAAAGATCAAGGTGGAAATGTCATTAACTGGTTTGAAAAATTTGACTTGGAAGATGCCGGTACAGAGGAGATTGCATTGGATCCGGAGTGCTATTCTAGTATGGATAAGCTTGGAGAGATCATGAAGCATCCAAAAGGTGAAGCGATTATTTTGAAATATTTTGGAGAAATGGTAGATCACCCTAAATTTGCAATGATGAAAGTAATGACATTAGATGCGATGAGCAAATTAAAGAATTTGGGAATTCCGAAAGAATTAATTCTTGTCATTAACCGCGAATTGCAGCAGATAAAAAAATAAGTAAAAAAGAAAAATAGAAAATGCCAGACAGAAAGTCTTTATGAGAGAAGCTCATTTGGAATTACTGCCTGGCATTTTTGTTAGAAATATCGTATGTCTGTTTTGTAAAAGGAAAATTGGGGATACCAAAAATCCAGAAATCAAATGGTTTGCTTACAAAAGTTGTATAGATTAAAAATGTGCAGGCAATCCCTCGGGATGTTTCTGATTGCGGATCAGCTTGGAATCTGCTATGATAATCTCATAGAATTCCTCTGTCAAATGGAGGAGTATCATGAGGAGAAAACATCGTTTAAAGGAACTTACAATCAAAGATAATTTCATGTTTGGTGCAGTGATGATGGATGAAGAAAACTGCAAAGGTCTTTTGGAAAGAGTGCTGGAGATACCAATTGAACGGGTGGAAGTCAGCAGGGAAAAGAGTATTGTATATCATCCGGAATACAAGGGTGTCCGATTGGATGTATACGCGAAGGATGAGCATCAAAGTCACTATAATGTGGAAATGCATGTGGAACGGAAAGCGGCTCTTGGAAAAAGGAGCCGGTACTATCAGAGTCAGATGGATATGGAACTATTATTGTCAGGGGAAGATTATTCAGAACTTCCAAACAATTATGTCATTTTTATCTGTGATTTTGATCCGTTTGGAGAAGAAAAATACCGCTATGTATTTGAGATGCAATGCAAAGAATCTAAGCAGACTAATCTGGAAGATGGAAGGACCATTTTATTTTTGAACACGCATGGAAAGAATGAAAGTGAAGTTCCAAAAGAACTGGTAACATTTCTAAGATATGTAAAGGCAGACCTTGCGGAAAGTGAGGAAGCATTTGATGATCCGTATGTGGAACAGCTGCAGAAATTCATTCGGAAGGTCAAGAGAAGTAGGGAAATGGAGGAGCGCTTTATGATTTTTGAAGAGATGTTAAAAGAAGAGCATGCGCAAGGTCTTGAGGAGGGTCGTAGAGAAGGTCTTGTAGAGGGATGTGTAAGTACACTGAAAGAGACATTGCTTCTGTTTTTAAAAAATTTCGGAGAAGTTCCAAATGAAATTTCTGAGCAGATTCAGTTACAGCAAGAGACAGAAGTATTGAAACATTGGATGAAGATAGCCTTTCAGTCAGAAACATTGGATGAATTCATACAAAAGATGTAAGAAAATCTATTTCTGATCGATGATCAGATCTGAAACTCTGGAAGTTTTACTGTTCTTGTAAAATTTCCGGGGATATGAAACAAGTCGATGCCATTTCAGGCAATAATTCAAAAATAGACAGGGGAATTCTATATTTGAAAGTATCAGATTCATCAATTAAGAATTGAAGAAGATTAAGAAAATAGAAAATGCCAGTCAGAAAATCTTTATGAGAGAAGCTCATTTGGAATTACTGCCTGGCATTTTTGGATCTTTGTTAAGAGGTGGAGTGAAATATTTTTGGAAATATAGGAGGCTTATCCTGTAAGGAGAAATTGGGAAGATTCCTCTTGAAAAGCTAGGTAGCCAATCGTGATGAAATTCTATAAAGTTTCATCTGATTCTTTCTGAAGCATACAGCCGTGTCTGAAAATGTTTGCAAGAATCAGTGCGATACATCCGGCAAGAATCCATGAAAATCGTAATGGATTGTTGAAATAAAATGTTTGATACGCGATTCGAAATACAATCATCTGTAACAGAAACTGGCTGAAAATACCGAGAAATAGCATACTGTATGCAATCCGGTTGATATAGAATATAATTTCCGGAAAGAAAGGGGTTGAAGTTATCTTTAATTTCCGGAAAATTTTCTGAAACTGTACACAGATCAGAAGCTTGGGCAGGTATTCTAGAAGAATATCCAGGATAGTCAGAGGGATACCAAGTAACTGTACAGAAGTATTCATATAATTTGGTGGAAGATAGCTTTCAGAAAGCCTCAAAAAACCGAAAAGAAGCTGAATCTTTATGCCGTTTCCGGTATCAATCACGGAGATACTGTCTGCTGGTGAACAGCAGAGGAAAATAGTATTACAGACAGAACATGCAATCATAAAAATAAGTAAAGCGTATAGAGGAAGAGAATCCACTTGCAAAGAGCAAGGGGCTGCTGGACCTGATCATTTGACTGTGGGTGAGAAAGGGAATCCGATATTGCCTTCATAGAAAGACCTCCTTTAATAAGGTAAAAAAGTACCGTTTGCTAGTATTATCTTTGTAAAAATATTATAGCAAGGGTATATACATATATCAATAATAAATTAATGATAAACATTAAAAATGCAGTCGTAAAGAAAAAGACAACAGAATAGGAAAATACCAGGGAGGAAATCTTAGTGAGAGGAATTCAGTTCGATGTCCCGGTATTTTCTGGTTACGTCTTATTGTATAGAAAATTCCTTTTTAGGGGAAATTTTTGTGGATATTTCTTATTGTTTAATATCCTAAATCTTCTCCAATCAAAATGACCTTGATACGACCGGTATGTCTGGAGTGCCTTGTGACAACGACCTGACAGCACATACAGTCCGCAGAATGGCAGTCTGCACATGTGCCTGTTACTTTACAAGGTGTGTTTGTCTGAAGTCTTGCAGCATTTGCAGGAGTAGCAATGTTTTGAACGCGTGCGATTCCGGATGGAACATCTGTGACAATTTTATTCATTCCTGCAAGGATGATAACATGCTCTGGTCCGTGAATCAGACAGGCAAGTCGATTTCCGTTTCCGTCGATATTGATCAGCTCACCGTCAATGGTAATGGCATTGGAACTCATAAAGAAGAAATCAGAAGCTGCACTTTTTAAGTAAACTTCTTTTCGCTCTTGCGGAGTGCGGGCGAGCCCTCGGTCAATGAGTGTGATATCTGCTTCGCGGAGCGCCTGGAGCATACCGCTCTCTTCTAGTGTGACAGACCCGCCAAAGCTTACTGAAGATTTTGCTGGGATAAAAGAAAGAGCTTGCTGAACGGCTTCAGAAGCAGTCGGACAGTAGTACCCCTCCATATTTCGTTTCGCCAGTTTTTGAATGATCGTATTGGCCAACGCTGCGCGTGCCTGTTGTTTTGGTGTTGTATCAGTTGCCTGTGTCATAAAGAATACCCCCTTATAAAAGTGTGTGGTCAAAGTACTGCAAAATGAAAGCTGTTATTTCTTTTGCAGTAGCCTTATTTTTTGTATTATCATACCGCAGTTTTTTTGCATGGGCAAGAGAAAATCGAAAAGCAAACTAGTTTAGTGAGCGTGCACGCTTAAAAAATTTGTGCATGCAATACGAAAAAGCTCTCGCATAGGTGATGATAGAATAAGAAAATTGTGAATAATAACGAAAAAATACAGAATATTAATTAAAAGTAGATAAAAAAACTGAAATATAGTATGATAAAAAAAAGAATACCTAAATCTCAAGTGCAAGCGAGCATTCACTTCTATGTAATTGCAACATCTGGAAGTGATGCGGTACATGGATTCGGAAGGAGGGGATTTTATGAAGACAATCAAAAAATGGATGGCATATTTTATGGCAGTTCTGATGTTATGCAGTATGTCTCAGGTGCGAGTATTAGCGGAAGATGCCTTGCCGACAGCGGACACTCCTAAGATTACAGAATTTAAGATTCAGGGAGTAAAAGGAACGGTGGATGATCAACAGCAGAAAATTAATGTGGCAGGGCTTCCGTGTAATACAGATCTTACAAGTCTTACCGCAGAGGTTACCTGTGATCCGGCAGATGCTATAGTACGGTTTGATCCGTTGAAGCCGTCAGCAGATGATGGGCAGAAGAAGCTGGAGCAGGGAAATGCATTGCAAACAGAAGACTTTTCAGTACCGAGAATATGTAACGTAGAGTATCAGGGACAAATAAATTCTTATACAGTGACAGTGAGTACCCTTTCGCATGCGGGAGATCCAGCGACTTGTACAAACGATTCCGTATGTAAAACATGTGGAATGTTACTGGAAGAAAAATGGGGGCATGATCTTTTAGCGGCAACTTGTACCGAAAAAGCAAAATGTCAGAGGAGTGGTTGTAGTTATACAGAACCTGCCCTTGGTCATGATCTATCTAAGGCGACTTGTACAGAACCGGCAAGATGTCAGAGAGAGGGCTGTGACTATACAGAAGGCGAAGCGCTTGGTCATGATCTATCTAAGGCGACCTGTGCGGAACCAGCAAGATGCCAGAGAGAAGGCTGTGACTATGCAGACGAAGCGCTCGGTCACAATCTGTCCGAACCAACCTGTACGGAACCAGCAAGGTGTCAGAGAGAAGGCTGCGACTACACAGAAGGAAAAGCCCTTGGTCATGATCTTTCCAAGGCAACTTGTACAGAGGCAGCAAAATGTCAGAGGGAAGGTTGTGATTATACAGAAGGAAAGCCGCTTGGACATGAGATGAATGCCTGGACTGTTACAAAGAAAAGTACAACGACAGAGAAGGGAGAGCAAGCTCGAAATTGTAAGCGCTGCGACTATCGAGAGACTGAACTTATAGAACGACTGAGTCGGAAGGCAGATGCCGGAAAAAACCAGATTGCAGATTTAAGGACAGATATTAATTATCCTTTGGATGAGACGATCACATTTCATCTTTACGGAGCTGGACAGGATAATACAGAACCGGTAGAAGGCGATACCAGATACGTTCCGGAGAGCTGGAAGATTGAAAATCAGTTTGACTGGAGAGAGACTGATGGAGAATCTGGATTTCAAATACACAAGGCAGGATTTTATAAGGTGATGGCATCTTTCCGGCAACAGAAGTTTGAAAGTGGAACGTGGCAGAATACGGATCAGACAGATATAAAAGAAGTGACGATCAAAGCGGGAACAGAGGCGCAGCGGGAAGAACAGGCAAGAAAGGATGCAGCAAAGAAAGCGGCGAAGACGGGAGATACGAGCCAGATGTTTGTTTATATTCTTCTTCTGCTTGTGGCAGCAGGACTTGCAGTATTTGTGATTGTTCGAAATAAGAAGAAACAACAATAAGCCATTGGATGGAGAAGTGTTGAAAACAGATAATATTTGAAATTTGAAAAGGGAGGCTGTTTGTAACAGTCTCTCTTTTTTGAAATGCGGGAATCTTCGTAGATGGGATTCAAAAGAAATTTTCGATGTACCTATGTTACATAGACAACAAAAACTTTACAGTAACCTGTAAAGCTTCTGAAGAGCACGAGACGGGATTCGAACCCGCGACCCTCGCCTTGGCAAGGCGATACTCCACCACTGAGCCACTCGTGCATGTTGTTTTGTTGTTTGTGTTCCCTTGAACAATACATACTATACAGGATAAAAGGATTTGTCAACAGAAAAATTGAAAAAATTTATTTTTTTAATTTTTCTGTAATTTACCATCAATTACGAACAAGGTATTCTCGCAATGGAGTGGAGGGTGAGTTGGATAAATAGAATCGAATATGGTAAATATCGGTGTGAAGGTCATAATTGATTTCTTTTTGTTTGGAAAGAATGGAGTTTTTTAAAAGAGCGAGTCTTTGTTCCGAATAGTCTTTGGGGATAGAGACATCGATTGTAAGCTCAGAAAGATTATAGCACTCTGAACGATGTTGTCTGATGATATGATAGGTTGGATGAAGATAATTCCAAATGATTCCGAAAAGAACCAGAAGGAGAAGAAGTCGAAATGATTTTTTGCCTTTCAAAGATTTACACCCCCTGCATATATAATATATCCTATAAATAACACACCTGTCAAATCTATAGCTTATTTATTTAGGATTACTTGGATATAATAACAGTCAGATAAGTACAGGGAGTGAATCGAAATGGAAGATGTAGGATATTTAAAAGTCAAAATTGAGGAGTTGCTGAAAGAGAGAAATATTTCTAAAAATAAAATCTGTTTTGATCTGCGGATACAGAGAACACAGTTGAACCGTTACTGTAAAGGAGATGTACAGAGGCTGGATGTAAATCTTTTATGCAGAATCTGTGATTATACGAATTGTAGGATTCAGGATGTGATCGAATATATTCCAAGGACAGAGAAGGTACTGGAGGAAGATGGAGAAGATACAGTACACTAGAAGGAATTGTGAAATGGCAGGTGAGTAGAGGGAAAAATTTTTCTGAACAGATGCCAAATAGAAGGGAAAGCTGGTAGGAATCAATAGCAAAACAGAAGTTTTGCAATATTGTGTCTCTACCAGCTTTCCTTTTTATCAGATAAGAAATTTATTTGAAACCATTCTTAGTTCCAAGCATCTGTGTCAGTCAGATTGAGACTAGATGCTTGAAAGACAGGGTCTTTGCCCTGCTTTTTTTGCGCACGGTAATCGTCAAGCACGCGGAATGCAATATTTCCAAGAAGCAGGATAGCAAAAATATTGACGAGAGCCATAAGTCCCATCAGAACATCGGCGAGATTCCACACAGTTGAAAAATTTGCCTGTGCGCCGAAAAAGATGGCAATGAGGCAGGTGATACGGAAAAGATTCAAAAGAACAGGACTGTTTTTGATAAACAGAATGTTGGCTTCTGCATAATAGTAGTTTCCGACAAGGCTTGTGAATGCGAAAGCAAAAATGGAGAAGGTAATAAAGTGGATTCCCCATGTTCCTACACTGCTCTGCAGGGCTGCCTGTACATATGGAATGCCGTCTAATGTTCCCGGAACTCCTTTGACATTGGAAAGCAGCAGGATGAAAGCAGTTGTGGTGCAGATCAGAAGTGTGTCGATAAACACAGACAAGATCTGTACGAGTCCCTGCTTGACTGGGTGAGAAACAGCGGCAGAAGCAGAAGCATTTGGCGCACTTCCCATCCCAGCTTCATTTGAGAATAATCCCCGTTTAATACCGATCAACACAGTGCTGCCAGCAAAACCTCCGATGATTGACTCGATATCAAAAGCTTCGGAAAGAATCGTTTGAAACATTTCCGGAACGGACGACAGGTTTGTTACAGTTACATAAACTCCTACAAGAATATAAATTCCCGCCATGATCGGAACAAGCACAGAAGTAATGAAACTAATCCGGTGAACTCCACCGAAAATGACAACTGCCGTAAGCAGGGCAAGAACTGCTCCGACAACTGCCGGAAGCATTGTGTTGGAATAGTCTTTGACATAGTATTCGAAGGAGGAAGAAATATTATAAGCCTGGAGTCCATTGAATCCATAGGCAAAGCAACAGATCAAAAGGACAGAAAAGAGGACGCCCAGCCAGCGCTTTTTTAATGCGCGCTCAATGTAATAGGAAGGTCCTCCGCGGAAAGAATCTCCGTCTTTTACTTTATATACCTGTGCAAGCGTACTTTCCACAAATGCAGAAGCTCCGCCGATCACTGCCATGATCCACATCCAGAAAATGGCTCCGGGACCACCTGCTGCAAGTGCAGTTGCGATTCCGGCAATATTTCCGGTTCCGACTCTCGAGGCCGTAGAAATCATCAGAGCCTGAAAGGAAGATACTGGTTTTCCGGAGGCATTTTCTCCGTCAGAAGATTTTTCTTTCAGTGCAAGGAATGCATCTTTTAAAAGTGTGAGCTGGACAAACCGTGTCCGGATAGAAAAATAGATTCCGGCGCCCACTAACAGAAAAATTAGAATATAGCTGTACAAAAAATCATTTACATGTGATAAAAAATTGTTCATAGTCATCTCCTTTGTTCTAGAATGTCGCAGAGTACTGCGTATCAAAGTATGGACATTCTTTTATAAAATAGCATTTCCAGTAAAAATATATTTAGTAATATTGCTTGAAGGCAATGATCTGAAAAATAAGAAATACGCTCTAGAAGTTTAATATAAAAATTTTTCAAAGTCAATATAAGAATCAGAATCCTGGAAAAAGAAAACAAAGAAAGTATTGCATCAGGAAAATGGATATGGTAGAATTGGAGCGAAAATAAATATAGAAAAAGCAGAGTAGAGATGTGTGCGTTAAGTGCCAGACGGACGGGGAGTTGCCGGCTGGACGAAGAGCAGAAGTAGCTTGCGGTACATATTTCGCATCCCGCTGCTGCACATAGAAATGATATGTGAATACCTTCTATGCGTGGCTTCTGGACTACTGCAAAGGAGGTATTTTTTATGAAACAAATGAAACAACAGTTTGTAGACTCCTGGCATGAGTTAAGACACTTGAAGACAGTCGTTGTGACAGCGATGCTGATTGCGGTTGGAATTATTCTGGGATATTTTTCCATCACAGTGACCCCGTATCTGAGAATCGGATTTTCGTTTATTGCAAACGAATTGACAGCACTTCTTTTTGGGCCGGTGGTCGGTGGTGTCATGGGCGGAATTGCAGATATTATCAAATATCTCATCAAGCCAGACGGGCCATATTTTTTTGGATTTACACTGAGCGCAATTTTAGGTCCTGTGATCTATGGAATCATGCTCTATAAGAAACCGCTGAGTTTTCCGAGGATTTTTATAGCTAAAGTGCTTGTCGCAGTTTTCGTGAATCTTCTTCTTGGAACTTACTGGCTGTCTATGCTTTATGGAAAAGGATTTCTTGCATTGCTTCCGGCAAGAGCGCTCAAGCAGGTGTGCTCGGTTCCAGTAGAAGCGGCATTGTTTTATATCATCGTAAAGACATTGGGGAAAGCACACTTTTTCTCTGAGGTTCGTGCAAAGCGATAACGTATAGTGTTAGAAAAGCAGTCAGTCATTGCGGCGGGCTGCTTTTCCTGTTCCATATTTTGGAGAGACTAAATCCAATCCAAAAGGGATAAAATTGCGAAAAGGGATAGAGACTAAAAAAGATATCAACAAGTATTTTGGGGCAAAGGTGTAAAAGGGGAGAAATCATGGAGGACGGAAGTAGTTCGATATCTTCTGAAAGAGGAGAAAGGAAAACGTGCAGTACTTGCAAGACTGGTATTGTACTGTGCGCCATTTTTAAAGCGATTGAAGATTTCAGCCATGATCTGGATGCCGGAAGAACTTTTAGAAGAACTGGAAACGCTTATAGACGAGATGGGGATTTTGTGTGAGAGGATGGATCAAAAGTCAGGGAAAGTTTTGATCTTTCTTTATCGGGAAGAAACACTTTTGCAGATACCTAATGCGGGAAAGTCAGGAAGCATTTCTTTTGAAC
>ENA-OQAB01000245-OQAB01000245.1-human-gut-metagenome-genome-assembly--contig:-NODE-245-length-31420-cov-3.208449_pt1 | contig 31420 bp, 36 predicted proteins | sample MGYA00242490_ERZ504517 | MGnify/ENA primary metagenome ERZ504517 (study PRJEB26092, sample SAMD00036298) | human gut metagenome | host: Homo sapiens | study: EMG produced TPA metagenomics assembly of...
CTTCCGGCGATTATGAAGGGCGCTTTTGCCTCTGTGAAGTCGTGCCGGCCGGGCCCTGTTTTAAAGACGCTCTTCGCCGTCGTGTCGATCTTACCGCCTTGACGGCAGCGGCAGAAGGTGACGGCGCCGTCTTGTTACCGGCAGTCATACAGCGGGCCCTTGCCGGCGGGTTGACTGACGAAGCAGAACTTCGCCGTGTCTGCGAGGGAGGACGAGGCCTATGGACATGACCGCCCTTATGGAACGGGCCATTGCCGGTCGGGCTTCGGACCTCCATCTCCAAGAGGGACGGCCGCCTATGATGCGGGTAGCTGCAGGGCTTTCCTCGGTTTCTATGGAATCCGTAGACCGCTTCGGGATGGACCGAGCCCTTCACACCATCGGCTGGCCTTCTGAACGCGACGGTGACGGGGCTTTTTCCTGGAATTCGTCCCTTCGCTGCCGCCTCCACGTCTGTCGGGAAGAGGCCGGGCTGCACCTGGCGATTCGCTTCCTCTATCCTTTGGCAGACCTCCCGGAAGATCGGGATCAGCTTTTGTTGACCCGTCTCGGAACGTTGTCGAGCGGGCTGGTCTTGGTCTCAGGGCCGACGGGCAGCGGTAAGACGACAGCCTTATGGCGGATTTTACACAGTATTAATGAGCGGCGACGGTGTCACATCGTCACCTTGGAGGACCCTATTGAATACGTGGAAAGAGGGGACAAAGCACTCATTACCCAGCGCGAATTGGGCCGCCATTTTCCGTCCTTTCAGGAAGGCATCCGTCAGGCCCTGCGGCAAGATCCGGACGTCATCCTCATCGGGGAAATGCGCGATCGGGAAACGATGGACGCGGCCTTGACGGCGGCTGAAACGGGGCACCTCGTCTTTTCGACACTCCATACGCCGTCGGCTGTCCATACGGTAAGCCGCATTGCCAGTGCCTACGGGTCTGACGGGCAGGAAGAAGTCCGCCATCGCCTGTCCATGGTCCTTCAGGCCGTCCTTTCCCAACGCTTGGTTGCCTGCGGGGAAACCTTAGGTGTGGCTCGGGAAATCCTGGTTCGTACACCGGCGGTTTCCCAGCTCATTCGCAGCGGGAAAGAGCATCAGCTGCCGACGGTCATGCAGACCGGAGCGGCCCTGGGCATGCGAACCATGGATCAGGCCTTGGTCCGCTTGACGAAAGGAGGGTGACGATGTTTTCACCATCGCCGCGTCTCGACGGGAAAAGCCTGGCTTTTTTCTTTCGCCAATTGGGGATGCTCTTGACCAGCGGCGTCCCTTTAGTCCAAGCTTGGAAACTATTGACGTCGGACATGAAGAAAAAGCGCCGACAAGCCTTGCATACGGCGGCTCTTCACATGGAGCAGGGCATCCGTCCGTCGCTGGCCATGAGCCGTTGCCAGGCCTTTCCCGCCTTGGCCTGCCGCCTCATCGAAGCCGGGGAACAGACGGGGAATCTCGATACCATCTGTCAGGTCCTGGCCGATTTTTATACCCGGGCCGAGAAAGACCGCCGCGTCCTCTTTGAAGCCTTAGCCTATCCGGCCTTCTTATTGGCCTGTCTCTTGCTTTTGATGACGGGGGCCGTGTTCTTCATCATCCCCGTCTTCGTCGACATGATGGCGCAGATGAACGTAGCTGTCCCCAAGGGGACGCAGTACCTCCTTTCGGTTTGCGGCTGGCTCCGCCGGCATGGCGTCTATATCCCTTTGGGAATAAGCCTGATGAGTTTCTTCCTGGTGCGGTCCTGGCGGGACGATACGTATCGGCTGGCGATGGAAAAAGCCGTCCTTCGTGTTCCCGGTATTCAGTCCTTATTTTTGGCGTGGGCCTGGCAGCGCTTCAGCCGCATCTTAGCCGTCCAGTTGTCCGGTGGAATTCCCTTATTGGAATGTCTGTCCGGCGCCGCCTCCGTCGTACCGTCACTCTCGTTTCAGAACTATGTCCGCTGTCTCCGTTTTCGGTTGGAACGGGGACAGACCTTCAGCCAGGCTGTTCACGACAGTCCTTATGGCACGGCCTATATCGAGACCATGCTCACCGTCGGTGAAATGACCGGAAAATATGACGATGCCTTAACGGCCATTGCCGTTTATTATGACAGCCGCCTTCGTCGGTGGGCGGCCGGTCTGCAGCGCTGGCTGGGGCCCTTTGTCCTGATCATTGTCGGCGTCTTTATGGGATTTTTGATGTTTTCGCTGCTCTTGCCGCTGCTCGATATGGCCTCTTCCGTCGTTACTTCTTGAAAGGAGTCTTATTATGACTATGCGAAATGGTTTTTCTATGTTAGAAATGTTAATCTGTGTCTCTATCATCCTGGTCTTTGCATCCTTTGCCGTACCGAAGTTCACGTCGGCGACGAAGACGGCGCAGGAAGCCAAGGTACAGGCCGATATCCGCACCATCAGCAATGCTGCCGCCCTTTATGAAATCGACCACGGTGAATTCCCGACGACTGTCGACGAGCTGGTCAAGGTGGACGGCCAAGGACGGCAGTACCTGCAGTTTAAGCCGCTGACGCCGGATAAAGAAGAGTACCGCATCGAAAATGGCGTCGTTTCTGCCGATTATAACGATAAACATTATTCGTCTGATTCCGACGCAGGCGTGCCGGCCGGAACCTAAGCCATGGATCTCTTTGGCCTTTGGTACGGCTTGGTTTTTGGGGCTACGGCCGCCATTACCTATACCGACGTCAAAGCCTATTGGATTCCCGATGCTCCCGTTGTCGTCCTGGCAGTCGGCAATATCCTGGCCTTGGGCCTTGGCCTCGTCCGACCATCGGTCATGGCCGTCAGTGCGACGATTTTCTTTTTTCTCCTCCTGTACGCCCTCTGGCCGAACAGTATCGGCAGCGGTGACATTAAACTGGCCTTAGTCCTCTCTATCGGCTGCCCGGCGGGCGGTGCCTGGCTGATGACCGTGACGGCTTTCTTGTCCGCGACGGCCATCTCCCTTCTCTGTTGGAGCCTAAAGGGGAAGACCATCCTTCCTTTTGGGCCCTTCCTCCTCTTTGGCTGGTGGCTTTCACAGGAACTTCACTTTCAGTGGCTTCGCAGCGGTCTCGGCTTATGAAACGACGCAATGGATTTATTCAACTGACAGGCCTGTTGACGGCTGTATTCCTCGTCGGCCTTTATTTGGCCTTGGCTCTGAGCAGCAGCCAGTCCCTCAGCCGTCATCAAGCTCTGGACGGCCTCGTGCGGGAGCTGGTCTTTGATATGGAAATGGCCCGCCAGCACAGCCTTGGCAACAACGTCGGCAAAGATTACTGTAAATTGATGCTGCAAGAGGATCGGTATGTCTTGCAGCATCGCTATCGAGTGAAGAAAAAAAGGCCTTACCCGCCGGGAATCCGGGTGACGAAAGGAGTGGTGCAGTTTGATGTTTACGGCCGTCCGAAGTATAAAATGGTGGTCGTCGTTTCGTCAGACGTTGAGCGCTATGAACGGCGCATCGTCGTGGCGGCTCAGACCGGTCGCATTCGCATCGAGTAGGAAGAACGGCTTTTTCTTCCTGGCTGACGGCATGGCAGCCTTTTTTATCGGCGCCGTCCTGCTGATGGCCGCCGGAGCCCTTGCAGTCCAAGCCCTGGAGCTGCACCGGCGGGCTGCCGCTCGCTGTCAGGCAGTCATGGTCGGCCGTCAGGCCATGGAACGGTGGAAGGCCGGCCTGCCCTTGCCGGATGAGATAGAAGTGGCCGGACATCGTTATGGAATCCGGCATCGGCAGTATGGCGAGCAACGAGGGTATACGGTATGGGAAGTCGAGGTGGACGATGAAGGTGGCAAACCGTTTTTCTGTCGGCGCCTGGGGCCGATTCCGCCGAAGAAACGGCTGGATGATGATGGATATGCTGCTGGCCATGACCTTCGTCGTATTGGCCGTGACGGCCTTCCTGCCCCTGATGAGTCAGACCGTGAGCTTTGATAGAAGGGCCCATATTCAAGAGGCCTTACTGCGTCAGGCCGTGAGCATTGAAGCGACCTTGTTCCAAGAATTGGTCTACGGTCAGGAATGGGACGTGTCTTTCGACAGTATTCGCTTTTACGACACCGCAGGGGAGGCGCAAAGGATTTTTAGTACACGGGGACGTCCTCTTTGTCCGCCTCAGTGACGGGACGTATCAGCCGCTGACCGGCGGCGTCGGTACGGTCAAGGGCTGCCGGATTCTGATTTATCCTTACGACAAAAGGCCCTTCTTTTCTCAGGAAGGGCAGGCCGTTGCCGTATTCCTTCTTCTCGTAGAGGAAGAAAGCGGGCTGTCCCTGCCGATTACGCTTATGGTAACGTCGTTGAATGAAGGAAGGCGATGAAGATGCGAAACGGATTCTTTTCTTTTTCGATGACGGCCCTGGCCGTCCTGACCTTGTCCCTGGCCATGACGACGGCTTTGTTGGCCGTGAGCAGCCTGCAGATGGTTGCCATATATGAAAAGAAAGTCCGCCTGCACTACTTGGCGGACAGTGCCGTCCGAGAAGGATGGCAGGAGGTACAACAAAATCCACTTCCTTATTTTCAACGTCACGCCGTGGCCGTGCCTCAATCGGCGCAGCTGGCCGAAAAGGGAGAAGCGGTCACTGTCGAAGTTCAGGGCGACCGCGGGTACTTGCGGGCCCTTGCCGTCGATGAAGCGGCATCGTTAGAACAAACGAGCAGCCTTTTCTTTGAAGTAGTACGGCATGAAGACGGTCAGTATGAATTGCAGCCGCTTCATTATCGAGATTGAGAGGTGAGGGTATGCGGCAGTGCAGAAATGCCTGTCTGTGGCTGATGGGGCAGACGATTCGCGTTTTAAAACAAACGCGCAAATGGTATGGTCCCGTCGCCTTTTGTCAAGGCCATACGGAATGTGAGCGACAATGGAAGAAGGACTGGCTTGATTCTCCCGCGGAAATTCTGGCCAAAATGCCGCTGTTATTGGATCGCTACGGCCTGTCCGGCTGGCGTATCCATATCGTCGTCGGCGGACCGGGTATGATATGGAAGCCTATCCCGTTAGCGACAGCAGATGCGGCCGAGGCCCGGGAACTCATTCGTGGTGCCGGTTTGCTCGACGAAGAGGGGAAGCCCTATGGCTTTGACCTGGCTTGTCCTGAAAAAAAATCGAGACGGCCTCTATGACTGGATCGTCGGCGCCTATCCGGCCGACTGCATCGAGGCTCTGTGCCGGTCCGTCGCCGATGGCGATGCCGTCCTTGCTTCCTTGGACCTGCTGCCTGCTTTTTTTGGGCGGATCCAACCGGAGGGGCAGGGCCTTCTGTCGTTCCGGGATGAAAGGGTCCTCCATACGGTACATCTGCAAAACGGCCGGCCCCTGGCCTATGAGCTGCAAGAAGGTGTGCCTCTTTCAGAAGGGGCTTCGCCTTTTATGTGGCAGGGAAATGGGGAGACGGAAGGCCGCCCCTTGTCGCCGTCGAAGGCCGTGGCTCAGGTCATGGAACGGTATGGCCTGTCTCAGGCGACGGCGTCCTTGATTCTGCTGTAAGGGAGCGTGGTGAGCGTGAAATGCAACTTGATACCGCCGGCATACCGGCAGCCTCGATGCCTTTGGGGAAAGCCCCTTACGCTGGGACTCTTGGGACTGGCCGGACTCTTTTTGGCAGGCGGAACTTTTTTTCAATACCAAATCGCCCAAGAGAAAATGTATTATGAAAGGGTACTCTATCCGATCCAAGAGAGGATCAAAGGCCATAACGACCGGATCCGAGAAGGGCAGGCCTTGGTCGAACGACAGGCCAAAGAGCGGCAGGAGAGGTCTTTTTCCTGGCCTGTCTTGTTCGTGGATCTGGCCCTTTCCAAACCCGATACGGTCGTTGTCACCAAGGTCAGCGGCCGAGACAGGGGAGCCGTCGTCGAAGGCTTGACGGCGACTCCCGACGGGGCCCGAAAATGGCAGGGCTATTTACAGGCCGGCGGGCGGTATCAAGCGGCTGTGACCCGCATGGAGCCTAAAGGCGGCGAAGCCGTTCCTTTTTCCTTAGAAGTGAGTTGTCATGAAAAAAATTCTTAAAGGGCAGGCGTGGTCACCGTCGTGGATCCTGGCGGCCTTACTGTTGGCGGGCCTCTCTCTGGGGTATGCTTGGATGTCGTATCAATCTTTTACAGCATGGAAAAGTCTTCGCAGCCAGCTTCAAGTCTATGCCGATAAAGATTTTTCGGCTTCCGCAGCGGTGCCGGACGGGAATGCTGCCGATATGGAAGGGGCTGTTTCAAATCTGATCGACAGTCATGGACTGACCCTCTTGTCGTGGCACCAGGCCCGACAGGGCGACGGCCAGACCTTGATGATGGAAGGCCCTTTTGCCTCAATCCTGTCGTGGCTCAATGACTGGCAGAAAGAAATTCCCAACGGGTCCGTAAAGGTCATCGAGTGGGTGCCGACGGGCGAATCGACGGTTATTACCGTCGAAGTGTCCGGCCCTCCGGGACATACTGTCAAACAGAGAAAAAGGGCTGAGCCAGGCTCCTAGCTAAGTGGGAACGCTTTCTGTCACTGTCATGGAGACTGAGTCAGGGGGAATCGGTGAAACATCCTTTTCCCACGGATAGAGCTCTTGGTCCGTTGGTTACGGGCATCTGAAAAAGCCACTGATGACTAAATCAGTCGTCAGTGGCTTTTTGTCGTAAAAAATCAGAAGGCGAATTTCGGATACATAAATCAGTCTCTATCCGGTACGAATCGATACGCCGATTTGTCAGTCGCCCCAGTCCATCATATGGTCGATAAAGGTGTCGATCCGGTCGCGTTGGCGCTCTTCCGGAGTTTTTTCCCGCGGGGCAGCATAGCACGGGCCGTGGTGATGATAGGTGCCGCGACGGCCGGCTTGGCGGTAATGGGGATAGTAAGGCAGGGTATCCTGATGGAAGAAGGTTTCCGTATTGTACGTGTGGACGGCCTTGTTGTACTGGTCGACGGCGTCTCTTCGCCGGACCAGGAGTTCGTCGATCTGTTTATCGACGTCGCGGACATAGGTATCCAAATCCTTTCGGTAGGCGTCCATTTCGGATCGGCTGGCCATCTCCGCTGAGATGGGTTCATGGCTGCTGGAAAAACGTTCTTTGGCATCTGCACCGATGGGCAGGGCCATTGCCAGGGAGGCTAGGATGGCAATGGACATCATTTTTTTTGACATAGCGTGTAGTCTCCTTTTTTTACATAAAATACATAATCATTATACCTTATTTTTACACCTTACCTCAAGTTCTATTCGGAAGTCATGACCATAAGGAGAATCTTTCCATTTCCCCAAAATAATCTGCGTCCCTGTTTCGGAGGAGGGCGTTCAAAGCCGCTCCGGCTGATAAGCGAATAGGAGGGGCGCCGGACTTTTCAACCGAATTTTCGGCTGAAGGCATTTTTTAGAAAAAGTTTTCAAAAAAGACTTGACCGGTAGTTAATACCGAATGATAAGATAAGTTTGTACTTGAGGTGAAGGACGGGACAGCCCCGTTTTTAAGCCCTTTTGGAGGGGTGAGTACTTTTTATTGCTTTTACACAGCTCTTGGCTGTTAGAGATAGATATTGGATAGGAGACGATGACATGGAAAACTTTGTTTTTGAAAATAGTACGAAAGCCTATTTTGGCAGGCACTGCGTCGGTCAATACTTGCCGGAACTCTTGTCCCATTACGGGAAGACGGTCATGGTGGCCTATGGCGGCGGCTCCATTAAGCGGACCGGCATTTACGATGAAATCATGGAGATTTTGACCAAGGCCGAAAAGGACGTTGTCGAATTTTCGGGCATCATGGCCAATCCGACCTATGCCAAGGTCCTCGAAGGGGCGAAAATCGCCAAAGAACAGGGCGTGGACCTCATCTTGGCTGTCGGCGGCGGTTCGGTCATGGACTGCTGCAAAGCCGTGTCCCTGGCTGCCGTCTATGACGGTGACGTGTGGACTGATTTTTGGGCTAAGGCCGGCACCATCGCCGTCAAACCTATTCCGTTAGGCATCGTCATGACCGTATCGGGGACGGGCAGTGAGATGAACGGCGGTGCCGTCATTACCAATGAAGACATAAAGGTTAAGACCGGCCGCGATTACCCGGCCCTCAACGCGCAGTTTGCTCTCCTCGACCCGCTTTATACCTATACCGTCCCTAAACTGCAAATGGTTTCCGGCGCCTTTGATTCTTTTACGCACATGATGGAAACCTATTTTAGCGCCCCCGATGTCGATAATGTGTCGGACAGCATTAATGAAGCCCTCATGAAGAGCGTCGTCCGCAATATTCGCAAGGCCATTGAAAATCCTGAAGACTACGAAGCTCGCAGCAATCTGGTCTGGCTCTCGACGATGGCTGAAAACCGTATCCTCAAATTGGGGAAGAAAGGCGATTTCCAAGGCCATATCTTAGAACATTCCCTCGGGGCCTTTACGGACTGCAACCACGGCTGCGGCCTGGCCGTCCTGCTGCCCGTCTATTACCGCCATATTAAGTCGGCCGGGGCGGAAAAATTTGCCCGCTTTGCCAGCGAAGTATGGGGTATTTCCCCGGAAGGGAAGACGACGGCGGAACTTGCTAACGACGGCGTCGAAGCCTTGGCCGCCTTCGTGAAGGAACTCGGACTGCCGACGACCTTGCGGGAGCTGGGCATGACGGACGACCAAAAAGATTGGCTGCCCAAAATCGCCGCGGCCTGCGTCGCTTCGCCGGGCAGTTATAAACACCTCGACGGCGATGAAATCTTAGCCATCTTTGAAGAAGCCTGGTAGGAAGGGGACACGTAACCGATGCTTATTTTACAGCAAATGGTAATTTTTTGGTCCTGCTCATGGCCGTCGGCGCCTTGGCCCGTCGCTATGAGATCCTGACGCCGGCCAATCAGCCGCAGATTACGAAATTGGTGGTCAACATCGCTTATCCGGCCCATCATCTTATCGGGTGTCACCGGCAAGGGGCCCCGCATCGAAGGGGCAGAGCTGGCCTATGCTTTCGCCGTTATCCTGGTCATGCTGGTCCTCCTCATGGCCTGTGCCTGGATCCTGCCGCGGATCCTTCGCTATCCCAAGAAACACTACGGCATCGTCAATGTCATGGTTATCTTCACCAATATCGGCTTCATGGGCGTTCCCATGATTCGACGGCATTTACGGGAAAGATCGCCCTCATTTATTATGACCGTCCTCTTGATTCCGTTTAATATTCTCTTTTTTCTCCTATGTTATCCAGACCATCAAAGGTAGTTCTGACAAGAAAGAACCCTTTCGTTGGCAGAGTTTGGCCAATACCGGCATGGGCGCCTGCCTCCTGGCCATCGTCCTCTACCTGAGCGGCATCGAGTTGCCCTATATACTGGCCCAGTCGATTACCATGCTCGGTAGTATGACGGCACCTTTGGCCATGATGCTCCTCGGCTCTTTCCTGGCCGATACGGAGTGGAAGGGCATGATAAACGGCCGCATCATCGCCTTTACGATCATCAAGATGGGCGTCATTCCCATCGTCCTGACCGTAATCCTCGGCCGCTTCGTGGATAATACGTATTTACTGGCCGTCTGCATGGCAGCACTGGCGACGCCGTCAGGGAACATCATTCCTCTGTTGGCGGCGGTCTACAATAAAGACGCCTATCCTGTCTCCGTAGAGGGCATTGCCTTGACGACGGCTGCCGCCGTGGTTACCATGCCGATCGTCGCCGTCGTCACCGGCCTTGGTTGAGGCCGGGAGAGAGGGTAACTCATATAAATTTTGTGATATTTTATGTTATGAAGAAAGGAAGGATTTTTATGAAAACTCGCACCTTAGGAAAAGATTTTACCGTATCGGCCGTCGGCTTAGGCTGCATGGGCATGAGTCACGGCTACGGCCAGCCCAAAGATGTTAAGGACATGACAGAATTATTGGCCAAGGCCGTCGATGCCGGCTATACTTTTTTCGACACCGCCGAAGTCTACGGGACACCGGACGATCCTCACGCCAATGAAAACTTGTTGGGCCAGGCTTTAAAGCCCTTCCGGGACCGGATCCAGATCGGCACCAAGTTTGGCATCCAATTCGATATGACGTCGCCCGAGCCCAATAAGCCCCTCGTTCCCGATGCTCGGCCGGACCTCATCCGAAAGTCTGTCGAAGCCTCTCTTCAGCGTCTTCAGACCGACCATATCGACATCTACTACCAGCATCGTCAGGACCCGAAGGTCCCCGTCGAAGACGTAGCCTCCGTCATGGCCGACCTCATCCGGGAGGGGAAAATCCTTCATTGGGGGTTGTCCGAAGTCGACGCCGACACCCTGCGCCGGGCCCATGCCGTCTGCCCGGTCACGGCCGTACAGAACCGCTATTCCATGATGGCCCGCTGGTATGAAAAGATGTTCCCCGTCTTAGAAGAACTGCAGGTCGGCTTAGTCGCCTTTTCGCCCATGGCCAACGGATTCCTGACGGCTCGTTACGATGCAAACTCCCAGTTTGATCCGGACACGGACTATCGCCGGAACATGCCCCAATTCCAAGCCGATGCCATGGAAGAAAACAAGGCCCTCCTGCAGTGGATCCAGGACCTGGCAGCCTCCAAGCAGGCGACGCCGGCCCAGTTCTCCTTGGCCTGGATGCTCTCTAAAAAGCCGTGGATCGTACCATTCCGGGAACGACCAATCCGGGACGGCTCCTGGAAAACGGCAGAGCTGCCGATATCGAGCTCACGGCAGATGAAGTGCAGAAGATTGATGAAGTCTTGGACAAAATCCAGATGTCAGCCGTCTTTGGCGGTACGCCTGTTCGGGGCTGATCGCTTTCCGACGGTTCGTCGGAGAGTCCGAATTTTTCAATTCATAATAAAAAGACATATGTTCCCTTGACTTGGACTCGACACCAAGGTTTATAGTGTAATAATGGAGTCAGGTTGAGGTGATGGAAAGAGGACATGACCATGAAAGTATTATTGGTAAACGGTTCGCCTCATAAAGAAGGTTGTACCTATACGGCCCTTCAGGAAGTGGCCCGGACTTTGGAAACCCTCGGTATTGAAACGGAATTCTTTTGGATCGGTGTCAAACCGATTGGCGGCTGCATGGCCTGTCATAAGTGCCGGGAAATCGGGCGCTGCGTCATTCCCGACATCGTCAATGAATTTCGGGAAAAGGCCTTGACGGCCGACGGCTTCGTCTTCGGCTCACCCGTCCATTACGCGGCCCTGTCCGGCAATATGACGTCCTTCATGGACCGCGTCTTTTATGCCGAAGCCAACGGAAACGGGAATAAGGCCTTTTACCTAAAGCCGGCAGCGGCCGTCATTTCGGCACGTCGGGCCGGGACGACCGTCTCTTTTGACCAGATGAATAAATATTTTACCCTGCAGGAAATGCCTGTCGTCTCGTCGCGCTATTGGAACGAAGTCCACGGCGCGGCACCGGAAGAAGTCTTAGAAGATAAGGAAGGCCTGTACACCATGCGCGTTCTCGGCCGCAATATGGCTTATTTTCTTCGCTGTCAGGAAGCGGCCCGCCAGGCCGGCGTAGCCCTTCCGGAACGGGAAGAACCGATTTTCACGAATTTTATTCATTAAAAGGAGGTACACCATGACTTTTAAAAAGACGGCAGCGGCCATCTTGGCTGCGACCCTGATTACCGGTTCGGCTTTCGCCATGAAGCCCGTGACTCTCGTCGACCAGGGAAGTTTTCTGGCCGGCGGGACCGTGGTGACGGCACCGGGGGACTATGTGGGCACGACAGAACCGACGAACAACGCCGGTGAAACCCTGCACGGCGACCATGCCTACGTCTTTTATCAGACGCCGAAGAATGCCCGCCGTACGGCCCTCGTATTCCTTCACGGCTACGGTCAGTCAGCAAAGACCTGGGAAACGACGCCCGACGGCCGCGACGGCTTCCAGAATATCTTTCTTGAAAAACGGTACAAGACCTACCTCGTCGATGAACCGCGGCGGGGACGGGCCGGTCGTTCCACCGTGGCAGCCTCCATCAGTGCCCGTCCGGACGACCAGTTGTGGTTCAATAACTTCCGCATCGGCCAGTGGCCGGCTTATAACGATAACGTAGCCTTCCCCAAGGACGCCGCGTCGCAAGACCAGTTTTTCCGGGCCATGACGCCCGATACGGGGGCCTTTGACAGCGGTATCGTCGCCAGAGCTATGACGGCTGTCTTCGATAAGGTCGGCGACGGCGTCTTGATGACTCATTCGGCCGGCGGCGGTCCCGGCTGGAAACGGCCATGGCCTCGCCTCATGTCAAGGGCGTCATCGCCTTGGAGCCGGGAACCTTCCCCTTCCCGGAAGGGATGGTTCCGCCTGTGGAAGAAACGACCAGTCCCTTCCCGGCTAGAGGAACGGCTGTTTCTATGGATGAGTTCATGAAGCTGACCAAGATTCCCATCGTCGTCTACTTTGGCGACAACATCCCGAAAGGCGATACACCGGTTGCCAATTGGGGCCGAAGACAATTGGCGCGTCCGTTGGAATCTGGCCAAAAAATGGGAAGCCCTGGTCAATCAGTACGGCGGCCATGTGGAAGTCGTCAGCCTGCCCGACATCGGCATCAAGGGCAATACCCATTTCATGATGGCCGACCTCAATAATCAGGAAGTGGCCGACGCCATTGCAGCCTGGCTCCATAAACAAGGTTTAGATAAATAAGTGTACTATCGGACAAGGGGGAATTGGTATGTGGAAAAAAATCATGAGCGGGTTATTGATGGCCGTGGCACTGGTTACCTTGACGGCCTGCGGCAGTACGGGCTCGACGGCGTCCCAGCCGGCATCGGATGGGGCTAAGGCTGCCGCTTCTCAAGGAAAGGTCTTAGTCGTCTACTTTTCGGCAACAGGCAACACGAAACGCGTAGCAGAAACGATTGCCAACCATGAAAATGCGACGATCTTTGAAATCAAGCCGACCGAGCCGTATTCGGACAGCGACCTCAACTACCGCGACGACAACAGCCGCGTCGTTCGCGAACACGCTCAGCCTCAGCTGCGGCCGACCTATGAAGGCGACGTTGCCGATTGGGATTCCTATGATACGGTCTATATCGGTTATCCCCTGTGGTGGCAGCAGGCGCCGCACGTCGTCTATACCTTCGTGGAAGGTCATAACTTCAGCGGCAAAAAGGTCATTCCTTTCTGCACGTCAGCTGCAAGCTCCCTCGGTGACAGCGGTCAGAACCTGGCCAAGGCAGCCGGAACCGGCGATTGGCAGACCGGTGTCCGCTTCAATGGCGGGGCCAGCGACAATGACGTCTTGAACTGGCTGCAGCAGCAGTAAGAAAAAAATCCGGCAGGAATAGACCGATTCCTTACGGAAAAGATAATAAAAAAGATTTTTTGTTCCGAGCAACCTCGACGGGCTGCTCGGAATTTTTTTGCTGCCAAAAACATAGAACCCCAGGATTTTGTTGGCGGAAAGGGGGTGCCGGGAAAGAGGGATTGCTATATAGATATCGATACACACTATAGACCGATATCGATATAAATATGGTATAATATCTTTGGTTTATATTAACGGATTGCAGAGGCATCGATTTTTTTAGAAGGGATGACAGGTCGTGAACGCAGTTATTTTTTCCTTTACCAAAGCCGGAACGGCCCTTGGCGGCAGGGCAGCAGCCTGGATTCAGCAGCAGGGCTGGCAGGTCCGCCGGGTGACGCTTGCGAAGTTTGCCGTACCGCCGGCGGTCTCCTTCGACTCGTCTCTGCGGGAAGAAACGGGCCGGGCTTTTCAATCGGCACGGCTCCTCCTTTTTGTCGGGGCAGCGGCCATCGCCGTGCGGTCTATTGCCCCTTTTATCCGCAAGAAGGACGAAGACCCGGCGGTTATCGTCATCGACGAAAAAGGGCAGTTCGTCATTCCCATCTTGTCCGGCCATATCGGCAGGGCCAATGAATGGGCCCGTCAATTGGCTGAGGCCATAGGGGGGCAGGCCGTCATTACGACGGCAACCGACGTCAATGCCTTATTTGCCGTCGATGAATGGGCAGCAAAGGCCGGCCTGCGCCTGTCTTCTCTGACAGAGGCCAAGGCCTTTGCTGCGGGCCTTCTGGAAAGGGGCAGGGCCGGCTTCTACAGCGACTTTCCCGTAGAAGGGCTTTTGCCGCCGGGCTTGGTCATGACGACGGATTGTGAAACGGGGCTGATCGTGACGACTAAAGAGAACCTGTCCCTTTTTCAAACTTCCGTCATGGCAAGACCGGCTATCCTCCACGTCGGCATCGGCTGCCGCCGCGGGACCGGTGCCGAGGCTATTGAAAATGCCGTCTCATCGGCCCTTAAAGAGGGCAACCTCTCAAAAGAGGCCGTGGCGGACGTCAGCAGCCTCGACGTCAAAAGGGATGAAACGGGGCTCTTGGCTTTTGCCAGGGAACGGTCATGGCCTATCCGCTTCTTTTACGGCTGCCGAGCTCAACGCCGTGCCCGGCAATTTTATGGCTTCGGATTTTGTCCGACAGACCGTCGGGACGGATAACGTCTGTGAGCGATCGGCCGTCAAGGCAAGTGGCGGCGGCAAGCTCGTCGTTTCCAAAAAGGCCGGTCAGGGTATCACCGTGGCCGTTGCCTGTGAATCGTATATACTCCGATTTTTAAATGTTTAGAAGGATGTGATTTCATGAAACCACATATTTACGTCGTCGGCATCGGTCCCGGCTCCCAAGCGGGCATGACCTTGGAAGCTAAGGCTGTCCTCGAAGGCTGCGACTGCATCGTCGGCTATCATACATACATCGATTTGATTCGCGGCTATTTCCCTGACAAGGAATTTGTCGTCACCGGCATGACTCAGGAAGTGGCTCGCTGCCGCTTGGTCTTAGAACGGGCCCTTGAGGGGCAGAAGGTGGCCATCGTTTCCAGCGGCGACGCCGGCATCTACGGCATGGCCGGCATCATGCATGAAGTGGCCGCCGATACACCGGACGTTGACATCGAAGTCATTCCCGGCGTCACCGCTGCCAGTGCCGGAGCCGCTCTTCTGGGGGCGCCCCTCATTGCCGACGCCTGCCTCATTTCCCTGAGCGATCTTCTGACGCCGTGGGATAAGATTGAAAACCGCTTGGACTGCGCTGCGGCCGGGGACTTCGTCATCTGCCTCTATAATCCGGCCAGCAAGAAGCGGGCCGATTACCTTGAAAAGGCCTGTGACATCATCCTGCGCCATCAGTCGGCCCATACGCCGGCAGGCATCGTCCGCAATATCGGCCGCGACGGCCAAGCGGTCAAGATTCTCACCTTGGGCGAACTGCGGACGCAGCACCTCGATATGTTCTGCACGGTCTTTATCGGCAACAGCCAGACCAAGGTCTTAAACGGCAAGTTGGTTACGCCGCGAGGCTACCGGCTATGATCGGCCCGGTGTGGATTGCCGGCGGGACGACAGAAGGTCGGAAATTGGCCGGTTACGCCGCCCGTTTCCGCGTAACGGCCTATGTGTCAGTGGCTACGGCCTACGGCGCGTCCTTATTGCCGAAAAGTCCTTATGTGACCGTCCTGGAAGGCCGCATGAATGAGGGACAGATGGAAGGCTTTTTGAAGGACAAAGGGATACGCCTTGCCGTCGACGCGACTCATCCCTATGCGACGGTCGTCACCGACAACATCAAGGCAGCCTGCCAAAAGACGGGCGTCCCGTATCGCCGCATCAACCGCCGGGCCGGAACGTACCGGACGGATGGCCGCACCATTGCTGTCCGCACCGTCGACGAAGCTGTCGAAGTCCTGAGCCATACGGACGGGGTGGTGTTTTTGACGACGGGCAGTAAGAACCTCGATGCCTTTGCCAAGATTCCGGACTATGAAAACCGGGTCTATGCCCGTATTTTACCGGTCAGGGCCTCCCTCGAACGGGCCTTGGATTTGGGCTACCCGCCGGCGCGCCTCATTTGCATGCAAGGGCCTTTTTCGGCAGACCTCAATGCGGCCATGTTTAAAGAGACCAAGGCCCGCTACGTCGTCACTAAAAATTCAGGCCACACCGGCGGCTTCCCGGAGAAACTGGAGGCGGCTGAACGAACGGGAGCGACGGTTATCATCATCGAGCGCTGACGAGAACGGATTTCGTCAGGGAAAGGACGCTATATGCACATCTATCTCATCGGTACCGGTCCGGGGAATCCGGATCTTTTGACCGTACAAGCCAAACGTGCCATCGAAGCCTCGACCCTCCTCGTCGGCGATAAGCGGATGCTGGAACCCTTTGAGGGGACGGGGAAAGAATTGGTCCGGACCTATCGGCGCGATGAAATCTGCCGCCTGGCGGCGTCGCGGACGGAGGAGGACGGGCCCATGGCTGTCTTGGTATCAGGCGATGTCGGCTTTTTCAGCCTGGCAGCCTTATTGAAGAACATCCCGGACTGCACCGTGACCCGTATCGCCGGCATCAGCAGTTTGGTCTACTTTGCCGCAGCCTTGGAGACATCTTGGAATGACGTCTTCATCGTCAGCCGCCATGGCCGGCAGGAACCGCTTATTCCGGCTGTACGCCAGCATGCCAAGGTCTTCGTCCTTACCGGCGGCAGCGAATCACCGGCTGCCCTCTGCCGCAGTCTCTGTGACGCCGGTCTCGGAGCCGTGCGGGTTGCCATCGGATGTAATCTCTCTTATGACGACGAAGTCATCCTTCGTGGTACGGCTGCCGATTTTACGGAAAGAGGGGACGATGCCTAGCCGTCATGATGATTGAAAATGACGACGCCCGTCCTTGGCAGCGCCCTGTACACGGCCTGCCCGACGAGGCTTTTTTGCGGGGCAAGGCACCGATGACAAAACAGGAAATCCGCAGCGTGGCCTTGTCGAAACTGGCACCGGCTGCCGATGCCGTCGTCTACGATATCGGTGCCGGCACCGGGTCCTGTACGGTGGAACTCTCTCTGCAGGCGCCCTTTGGAAGAATCTATGCCTTTGAAATAAACGACGATGCCCTGCGGGTCTTGAAGCAAAATATCGCCCATTTTGATTTGGCCAATGTCACCGTCGTTTCCGGTGATGCCGGCGCGCGGCTGAAGGATGTGGAAACGCCGCCGGACTATGTCTTTATTGGCGGAACCAAGGGGAGGCTGGCGGCCATCCTCGACGAGGTCTACCGGAAAAATGAAGCCTGTGCCGTCGTCGTCACGGCCATTACTATCGAGACCTTGGCGGCCCTTACGACCTACTACGGATCTCATCCCGAGTATGATCTCGATATTACTCAGGTCAGCGCGGCCCGCAGTCAAAAATGTCGGCGCCAGCCATCTCATGATGGCCCAGAATCCGATTTTTATTGTAACTATTGTCCGCCGTTCCGATGTTTCCTGACGGTCTTATAAAGGAGGTTCCTATGGCGCATCGATCCACGATTCCGCGGCTGTTAATCGCAGCTCCCAAAAGCGGCAGCGGCAAGACGACCGTCGTCTGCGCCCTGCTGCAGGCTTTAAAAAAAAGAGGATTGTCCCTGACAGCCTTTAAGTCCGGCCCGGACTATATCGATCCCATGTTCCACCGCCGCGTCCTTCACACCCCGTCGTATAACCTCGATCTCTTCCTCTTCGGCCGCGGCGAAAAAAGGAGCCCAAGCGGCCCGGCAGCTTCTTTGCCGTCACGGAGAAAAGTCCGACCTGGTCCTCATCGAAGGGGCCATGGGCTATTACGACGGTGTCGGAACGGGTCACGAAGCCAGTGCCTATGACGTCGCCGTCGCTACCGATACGCCCGTCGTCCTCGTCGTCGACGGCCGTGGGGCAGGGCTCTCCTTAGGTGCCGTCTTAAAGGGAATGGCTGATTTTTATCCCGACAGCCGCGTCGTCGGCTTTCTCGTAAACCGCATAAAACCCATGGTATACGCCCACTTTAAGGAGGCTTGGGAAAGAGCCTCGGGCCTTACGGCTTTAGGCGCCCTTCCGGATCTTCCGGACTGCGCCTTTTCCAGTCGCCACCTGGGATTAGTGACGGCCGGAGAAATACAGAACCTTCAGGATATTATGGAGCGCCTGGCGGACGCAGCTGAAATGCATATCGACCTCGACGGCCTGTTAACCCTGGCCCGGGCAGCCTCGCCCCTTGCCGAAGGCGACGCGCTGGAAGCGGGGAAAGAAGAGGAGACGGAACGACAGGCTGTCATTGCCGTGGCCCGTGACGAGGCTTTTTGCTTTTACTATGAAGACAGCCTCGACGTCCTTCGCCGCTGCGGGGCCGAATTGATTTTTTTCAGCCCCCTTCACGACAGCCATCTGCCGCCTTGCGACGGTCTCTACCTGGGCGGCGGCTATCCCGAACTTTACGCTCGAGAACTTGAAGGTAACGAAAGCATGCGCGGCCAGATCAGACAGGCCTTGAAAGGCGGACTGCCTTGCTTTGCCGAATGCGGCGGCTTCATGTATCTCCATCAGTATTTTCGCGGCGACGACGGGAAGCTTTGGGCCTGGGTCGGTGCCGTTCCCGGTGAGACCTTTATGACGACGTCCCTCCAGCACTTCGGTTACGTGACCTTACATGCAGAAGAAGACAACCTCCTCTGTAAGGCCGGTGACACCATACCGGCCCATGAATTCCATTATTCCAAGAGTTCTCTGGAAGGGGAGGCCTTTACGGCCTATAAGGCCGGAAGTCGGCGTTCCTGGCCCGGCGGCGTGGCCGGTGAAACCCTAGCCGCCAGTTATCTCCACCTCCATTTCCTCGGAAATCCGGCTTGGGCTGCTAACTTCGTCAAAGCCTGCCGGGAGCGAGGCCGTTTCAGAAAGGATGAATCTGTATGAAGATAGAACATATTTTACCGGCCGACATCGAACGCCGCAGCATGGAAATTATTGAAAGCGAATTGGGGCCCATTGAGCTTCCGCCCGATGAAAAAGACATCATCAAGCGCGTCGTTCACACCAGCGCCGACTTCGATTACGTCCGCAACCTGCGCTTCAGCGACGGTGCCGTAACGAAGGCCCTAGAAGCCTTGAAAGGCGGCTGCACCATCGTGACCGATACCAATATGGCCTGTATGGGAATCAGTAAGCCCGGTCTTACGAAACTGGGCTGCCAAAAGGTCTGCTTCATGGCCGATGACGACGTAGCCGCTGCGGCCCGGGAACAGGGGACGACGCGGGCTCAGGCCTCGATGGATAAGGCCGCCGGTCTTACGGGACCGCTCATCATCGCCGTCGGCAATGCGCCAACAGCCCTTTTGCGCCTGAAAGAACTCATCGATGAAGGACGCATCGCGCCGGTCCTCATCATCGGCGTTCCCGTCGGCTTCGTCAATGTCGAATACGCCAAAGACGTCATCATGGAAGCCGGCGTCCCTTATATCGTCGCTAAAGGACGAAAAGGGGGCAGCACCATTGCCGCCGCTATCTGCAACGCCCTCATTTATAAACTGACTCGCTGAGCGCCCATATCTTACTTACTTCTTACTGGCACGGCGCCGTCATGCGTAGTATAATAAGGGCGACATTTAAATGAGAGGGAGTGTAGAGTATGGAAACATGGCTTGATTTGCACATGCATACAAAATACAGCATGGACGGTCAGTTTGATCCGGCCGACTTGATGCGCCAGTGCGCTGACGCCAAGGTACAGGCCGTAGCCGTCACCGACCACGATTCCACCCGGGCCATTCCCGAAGCACGGGAAGAAGCGTCCCGTCTGGGACTGCGCCTCATACCGGGCATTGAAATCAGTTGTCAGCATGAGGGGAAGAACTTTCACCTCTTAGGCTATGGGATTCATCCCGATGCCGCCGTATTTGAGGAGATTGAAAAGGATGTGTACGGCCAACGAAAAGTCGTGTCCGACAAAGTGCTCGACGCCGTCGAAGCCTTAGGCATCGTCCTCGACCGCGACGCCATTTGGAAACTTTGTACCAGCGGTGTCGTCGCGTCGGTTCACATCGCCCGCGTTGCCCTTTCGGACCCGCGCAATGCCGACTGCCCCGTCCTGGCACCCTATCGGCCGGGCGGCAGCCGCAGTGCTGCGCCCTATGTCAACTTCGGCTGGGACATCTGCGGTCAGGGGGGACCGGCCTTCATCCCTATGACCTTCATGGACTTTTCAAAGGCTGTCGACATCATTCACGATCAGGGCGGCGCCGCCGTATTGGCCCATCCCGGAGCCAATATGAAGCAGAACCGTCCTTTGACGGAAACCCTCATCGCCCTCGGCCTGGACGGCATCGAAGCTTACTGCAGCTATCATGATGACGATACGGCTGCCTTTTACCGCCGGATTGCCGATGAACACGGCCTGATGGCGACCATTGGCAGCGACTACCACGGCCGGGCTAAGCCGCATATTGCCCTCGGCACGTACGGTCATCCCGAGCCGCAGCCTTTGTGGGACCGCCTGGTCGCACACATTCAAAATCATCATGGGGAAGTGTACTAAATCATGAAACAAAGCAAGACCCTGTCAGCCCTGGCCGTTGCGCTGTGGCTGGCTTTTGGTTTTTCAAGCCTGTCGTTGGCGGTATCGCCGTCGGACATCGAAGCGGCCTATACGGTCGGTGCCGTTTCCGATTCGAATCAGTCCGTAACGAAGGCGGCTGCTGAAAAAGGAAAGGTGACGGTAAAGAAAAAGGGCGTCGATAAAACATCGTCGTCCGAAAAGAAGGGGACGAAAGGGGATACCCCTGCCAAATCTTCAACAGCCGGCGAATCCTCAGAACTTCAGCCCGTCGCCGTGAGCAGTGTACCGCGGGATGCGAAGCCTGCCGGAGCCCGCGGCGTCCTGCGGACCTATCATCCGGCAACGGATGCAGCCCCGGCCGAACCCATGGCCATTAAGGAAACGAATTTCCGCTTCAATGAGCCCTTATTGCTGCGGCCCAAGACGGACATGATCGTCATCCACCACGTCGGCATTCCCGACGGTGATACGTCGGCGGCTGCCATTCACCGAGCCCATTTAGCGAACGGCTGGGCCGGCATCGGCTACCATTACGTTATTCGCAAAGACGGGACCATCGAACGGGGGCGCCCCTTAGCGACGGTCGGAGCCCATGCCCAAGGGCAGAACTATCACACCGTCGGCATCAACGTCACGGGGAACTTCGATAAAGAAATCCCCACGCCGGCTCAGCTCCATGCCCTGACAGGCCTCGTTGCCTGGCTGTGCAAGATTTATGAAATCACGCCGAGTGCAGCGACCATTGTCGGTCACCGTGACGTCAACAGTACGGACTGCCCGGGTCAGCACCTCTACGACATGCTGCCTCAGATCCGCCGCGATGTGGAAAAGCGGATGGAAACCTTAGGCGATGCCGCTCCGTCTTATGAAGATACCCTGAAAGAAAAGAGCCTCCTCAAGATGAGTCGTAAGGAACGGGAAGCCTTTATCATGCAGGGCGCGGCGGGACGATAATGTGCCTAGTCGGGACGAATGAACTATGATATAATAAAAAACACGCAAGTATGATGATAATTATCGAGGGCTTTGGGCAACTAAAGCCCCCTTTGTCATGAGGTAAAAAAGCATGAAGCAATTCTTTCAATGGATGAATCAAGATGAAAATATCCGGTCCGCCGGGGAGGCCTTTTTAAAGCCCGGCTGTCATAGCATCTACGGCCTCAGCGGCTCTGTCAAGAGCGCTCTGGTCGCTAAAGTGCTGCACGAAGGCCCCCGTCAGGTCGTCCTCGTCGTCCCGTCGCGGGAACAGGCTGCGGCCTGGCAGGCGGACCTGGCCTTTTTGGCGCCTGACGTGAAGGTTCTGGACTTTCCCGTCGTCGATAAGGCTGTCTTTACGACGACGGCTAAAAGTCTCGACCGGATGGCTCGGCAGATGGAAGCCCTGGGCCGTCTGCGCCAAGGGGATCCGGTTCTTGTCTTGGCTGCGCCGGAAGAAGCGGCACAGTACGTCATGGCTCCTCAGCGCATCGACGATGCGGCCATCGACGTCGAAATCCAAGGAGAATACGACCGCGATGACTTGTTGCAGCACCTCGTAGACGCCGGTTATGAACGGGTCGACATGGTCGAACGGCGAGGCCATTTTTCCGTCCGCGGCGACATCGTCGACATCTTTGCCGTCAATGAACCGCAGCCCCTGCGCCTGGCCTTCTTTGGCGATGAACTGGAAAGCATCCGCGCCTTTGACGTCGACAGCCAAAAGTCGCTGTATGATGCCGAACGGGCGCGGATTTTGCCCGTGTCCTTGACGACGGCGGACGATGAGAAGTATACCCTCCTCGATTACGTCGAAGACGGAACCATCATCTGGGATGAACCGAATCGGGTCCGTGACGGCCTTAAAAAGATTCTCAAAGAATCGGACGATTACAAAGGCGTCCTGGCATCGTGGAAAAACATGGTCTCGCCGGAACGAAAAGTTCCTCAAATCGTCTTGTCCCTTATGGCTCAATCCGTGCCCGATATGCTCATCGACGAGTCCTTCAGCTTTGCCGCCAAGATGATGGCCAGCTTCCAAAAGCAGTTCAACCTCCTCGAAGAAGAAGTCGGCCATTGGCGAAGCTTAGGCAATACCATCGTCTTTGTCATCAACAGCAGAGAGCGCATTGCCTCCCTCAAAGCCTGGATGAAGCAGCATGACCTTTCGATTGCCGATTATGACGATGAAAAAAGCGCCGCCGGCGGCATGTATATCGTCGAAGGCGAAATCCACGACGGTTTTGAACTACCTTATGCCAAGGTCGTCGTCGTCGCCGAACGGGACGTTTTCGGTACCCAGAAACGACGCCTGCGCCACCGCGTAGCTAAGGGCCAGGAAATCAGCGTCTTTACCAGTCTGAAGGCCGGCGACTACGTCGTCCATGAAGTCCACGGCATCGGCCGCTACATGGGCATTAAGACCATTGAAATGGATGGCGTCCATAAAGATTATCTCGAAATCCACTATGCGGGAAAGGATATTCTTTACGTGCCGACGGATCAGTTATCCCTGCTCCAGCGCTACATCGGCAACGAAGGCGATACGCCGAAATTACAGAAGATGGGCGGATCGGACTGGCAGAAGATACGCTCTAAGGCTCAGAAGTCGATTACCGATTTGGCGGAAAAACTCGTCGCCCTCTACGCCAAAAGGGAGGTCGTCTCCGGCTATGCCTTCCCGCCGGATACGCCCTTTCAGAAAGAATTTGAAGAAGCCTTTCCCTATGAAGAAACGGAAGATCAGTTAAAAGCCGTCCGTGAAATCAAGGACAGCATGGAAAAACCGACGCCTATGGACCGCCTGGTCTGCGGGGATGTCGGCTTCGGCAAGACGGAAGTGGCCATGAGGGCTATTTTTAAGGCCGTCACAGCCGGTAAGCAGGTTGCCGTCTTGGTACCGACGACGGTTTTGTCTCAGCAGCACTTCCAAACCTTTATGGAACGGTTCGGTCCCTTCGGTGTCCACGTCGAAGTCCTCAACCGTTTCCGTTCCTATAAAGAAAAGAAATCGATCCTGGCTAGGACCTTGACCGGCGATATCGACATCCTCATCGGGACTCACAGCCTGCTCAACAAGAACGTTAAATTCAAGTCCCTGGGCCTTCTCGTCGTCGACGAAGAACAGCGTTTCGGCGTCGCCCAAAAGGAAAAATGGAAGGCCTGGGCCGCCCATATCGACGTCTTGTCCCTCAGTGCTACGCCGATTCCGCGGACTCTCCACATGTCTTTGGTCAACCTGCGGGAAATGTCGGTCATCGAATCGCCGCCGACGGACCGCTTCCCGGTCCAGACTTACGTCGCTGAATACGACGCCCGCATCGTCAGTGACGCCATCATGCGCGAAAAGCGGCGGGGCGGCCAGGTCTTTTTCGTCTATAACCGTGTCGCTTCCATCGAACGCATGAAGGACGAACTGCAGGCCCTCCTGCCGGACATCACCATCGGTATTGCCCACGGTCAGATGGCCGGCAGCATGCTCGAGTCGATGATGTTCGATTTCTATGAAGGAAAGTACGACGTCCTCCTCTGCTCGAGCCTCGTCGAAAACGGCCTTGACGTAGCCAATGCCAATACGATCATCATTTACGACGCCGACCACTTCGGCCTGTCCCAGCTCTATCAGATGCGGGGCCGCGTCGGCCGGAGCCACCGCATGGCCTATGCATACTTCTTGTACCGCAGGGACAAGGTTTTGTCCGAAGTCGCTGAAAAACGGCTCCAAGCCATCAAAGAATTTACCGAACTCGGTTCCGGTTTTAAAATCGCCATGCGCGACCTTGAAATCCGCGGCGCCGGCAACCTCCTCGGTCGGGAACAGCACGGCAACATCGCCAGCGTCGGCTTTGCCATGTACTGCCATATGCTGGAAGAAGCCATTGCCAAGGCCCAGACCGGGAAAGAAGTGGAACCGCCGCCGCCGGAAACGGTCATGGAAATCCACGTCGACGCCTTTATCGACAACGAATATATTCAAAACGGCGGTCAGAAAATCGACATGTACCAGCGCTTGGCCGTCGTCTCGTCGAAAGAAGAACTGGACGAACTGCGCCGCGAACTGGAAGACCGCTACGGCCGACCCAGTTCGTACGTCGAAAAGCTCCTGCAGGTGACAGAAACCCGCCTCGAAGCCAAGGCTCAGGGGATGGTCCTCATCGCCCAGAAGAAGGACGTCCTCGAAATCAAGTGGCGCCGCGTCTCGGACATGCCCGATTTGACGAAACTCGAAAAGCCCCTGCGCAGCCGCTTCCGCCTCGTTCCCAGCATACCGGTCATGGTCCGCGTGTCCCTTTCCGGTATCGCCGATATCCTCGACTTTATCCAGACCTTGCTGACGGCCTTTTCTGCCCTCCGAAAGGAGGATTCCCGTGACTAACTTTTTACGCGGTGCTATGGTCCTCACCGTAGCCGGTATCGTCGTCAAGATCTTAGGCGGGTTGAACCGTATTTTCTTATCGCGTCTCTTAGGCGGCGAGGGCATCGGCCTCTATCAGATGGCCTATCCGGTCTACATTCTGCTCCTCAGCATCATCGGCGCCGGTATTCCCATCGCCGTATCGATCATGATTGCCGAACAAGCGGCCCGAGGCCATTACAGCGGCGTCCGCCGCATCTTTCACGTGACCCTGGCCTTTATGACCGTCGTCGCCATCCTCTGCGGCCTGGCCCTGCCTTTTGGAGCCCAGGCCATGATCGAGTTCGGCATCGTCCGCGACAGTCGGGCTCTGCCGGCACTGGCCGTGTTAGGGCCGGCCTTAAGCTTATCGGTCATCGTCTGCTGCTTCCGCGGCTATTTCCAAGGCCTGCAGCTCATGACGCCGACGGCCTTGTCCCAGATGGCCGATCAATTCGTCCGGGTCTGCACCATGCTCGTCCTGGCCTGGGTATTCCTGCCCAGAGGTCTTGAATGGGCGGCAGCCGGTGCGTCTTTCGGCGCCGTTCCCGGGGCAGCGGCAGGGCTTATCCTCATCGCCTTCTTATACTACCGTCATCAACGGAATCCGTTACCCGATGACGACGGCGTCTTCGTCATCCAGTCGGCGCGGCACATCATCCGCCGCCTCGTCGTCTTAGCCGTTCCCGTAGCGGCAGCCAACATGCTCCTTCCGGCCGTAGCCAGCATCGACCTCTTTATCGTGCCCCTGCGGCTGGAAGCGGCCGGCTACAGCACCCATGAGGCGACGGCCCTTTATGGCTACCTGACGGGCATGGCCAACGGCCTCGTCCAATTACCGGCAATCTTGACGATTTCCTTGGCGACCAGCTTAGTGCCGGCCGTCTCAGCGGCCTTTTCCCAGGGGAGAAGGGACGTCGTCCTGTCCCGGACCCATACGGCTATGCGCATTGCCAACGTCATTACCATCCCGGCCTGCCTCGGTCTGGCCGTGTTAGCCGTTCCTATTTCGCGTCTCTTGTATGCCACGCCGGCTGCAGGGCCTGCTATCGGCGTGTTGTCCATTTCGGTCTTTCTCGTCGGCCTCCAGCAGATTACCAGCGGCCTTCTGCAGGGGATGGGACGGACGGCAGTGCCGCTTTACAATATGGCCGCTGCAGCTGTCGTTAAGATTTTCTTGAGCTGGCATCTGACGGCTATTCCCTGGCTCGGTGAAGTCGGGGCCGCTTGGGCGACCAATGCCGATTTAGCCGTAGCTACAGCCTTGAACCTCTATTTTGCCCGCCGCTTCGTCGGCTACGGCGTCCAGTGGGGCTATGTCGGCCGCTTGTTCCTGTCCGGGGCTGCCATGGCCGGTACGGCTTGGATCATCCACCACAGCCTGCTCAACCTGGTAGGGAATACGTTGGCCACCATCCTGGCCATGACGGCTGCTGCCGTCGTCTATCTCATCGGCATCTTTGCCTTCCGGGCCGTTGCCGTAACGGACCTTTCTAAACTGCCCGTCATCGGGGCTAAACTTGCCGCCATGGCTGAAAAATTAGGAAAATAATACAGATGTAAGAGGATTGCCTTCGTAAGGGGATCCTCTTTTTTTTCTTGCTTTTGGAAAATCCCTTTGCTATACTATAAGAAAATGGTTGATTCAATCAACTAATAAAGGGGACAATAAGATGAATTACTTATGTGTCGGTCATGATTTCGGGGTTATCAATATGCGGTCCCAGGCCTATATCACCGAAGCCTGTCAGCCTTGGAACCTGTCTTATTCAGAATACGTGACCCTCATGACCCTCTATGATTTCGACGGCTCCAGCCAAAGCGAGCTCTGTAACGAAATGAAGGCCGATAAGGCCCTCGTCGCTCGCAGCCTGAAAACCTTGGAAGAGAAGGGCTATGTCTGCCGCCGCCAAAAGGACGGCGACCGGCGCTTTAAGTTTATCTATCTGACGCCTAAAGCCAGGGACATTCAAGGGGAGTTGGCAGGAGTTTTAGAAACCTGGATTACCTATCTTGTAGAAGGTTTTGATGAAACGAAGCGCGATGAGATGCTTGCCATGCTGCACGCCATTGCCGAGCGGGCTGAGGAAGCCGATATACGCGCTGTGAAGGAAAAGGGGGAGATGACACGATGAAAAGGGGTTTCATGAAGTACATCCTCGCCGCGATGGCTGTCGTGGCTGCCGTGAGTGTAGCCGGCTGCGGCAGTGATCAGACCGCGGCCGAACCGGATCAATTGGTAAAGACCATGGAAGTCGGAAAAACGAATGACAGTACGGCCGGTACCTATTCGGGGACGGTAAAAGGGCGCTATGAAAGTAAGCTCTCTTTCCAGGCCGGCGGCCGGATTACGACGCGTAACGTCCAGCTCGGCACGCGGGTCAAGGCCGGCGACGTCTTGATGACCGTCGATCCGAAAGACATCATGCAGGCCGTCAACCAGTCTCAGGCTCAGGTCGACGCTGCCGCGGCCCAGCTCCAATTGGCGGAGGCCAATTTAAAGCGATACAAGGAACTCTACAGCTCCGATGCCGTCAGTGCCGCCGACCTCGATCAGTTCCAAACGGCCTATGACCGGGCAGCAGCCCAGTATAATCAGGCTCAGGCCGGTCAGCAGGCGCAGGACAATCAGTTGTCTTATACCCGGCTTACGGCCGATGCCGACGGCGTCATCGCTGCCGTCACTGCCGAAGTGGGGCAGGTCGTCCCGGCCGGTCAGCCCGTCGTCACCTTGGTCCATGACGGAGATTTGGAAGTCACCATTAACGTACCGGAAAATAAATTAGCCGACTTTCCCGTCGGAAAAGCCGTGACCGTGTCCTTCTGGGCCCTTCAGAACCAGACCGTGTCCGGCGTCGTTCGTGAAGTCGCACCCATGGCCGATGCTGTATCGCGGACCTATGAAGTCAATATTACCCTGCAAAACCCGCCCCAGGGCCTGCAATTGGGGATGACGGCATCGGTTGCCAATGTGGGCGAAGAACAGGCTGCTGCCGATGCGGTCGTCCTGCCGTTATCGGCCATCTATCAGACTGGCAGTACGCCTCAAGTCTGGGTCGTCGGCAAGGATAAGACCTTGTCCCTGAAAAATGTGTCCGTTGAAGCTTTTGGTGACAACAGCGTCAAGGTCAAGGGCCTTCAAAAGGGGACATCGTCGTTACAGCCGGTGTCCATAAACTCCGGGCCGGCGAAAAAGTCCGCACTGAGGGGAACGATGTATGAGAAACTTATCAGAAGTATCCCTCCGCAACCGGGCCTTAGTCTGGTATTTCGATCATCCTCGTGGCCATTGCCGGCGTCTTTTCCTATGTCAAGCTCGGCCGCATGGAAGACCCGACATATACCGTGCGGACCATGATCGTCACCGTCGCCTGGCCGGGAGCCACGGCAGAACAGATGGAAGAACAGGTGACCGACAAGATTGAAAAGAAGCTCCAGGACACGCCGCATCTCGATTACCTTAAGAGCTATTCTCGGCCCGGGCAATCGGTCATTTACGTCAATTTAGACGATCAGGCGCCGCAAAGCAGCATCCGCGACACGTGGCACGAAGTCCGCAATTTGACGGAAGACGTCAAGCGTGAATTGCCTGACGGCGTCTACGGTCCGTACTATGACGACCGCTTCGACGATGTCTTCGGCTCCATCTATGCCCTCACGGGCGACGGATATTCTTATGAAGAGCTGCGGCAGAAAGCCGAAAAGATACGCCGCATGATGATGAATGTCGACGACGTCAGCAAGGTCGAACTCGTCGGCGAACAGTCGGAAAAAATCTATATCGAAGTGGCCAATGCCAAACTGGCCGAACTGGGTATTCCGCCGACGGTCATCGCCAATGCCGTTAAGGGCCAAAATGAGATGACGCCGGCCGGCATGGTGAACACTGAGTCGGACAACGTTTATCTTCGCCTGTCCGGCGTCTTTAAGGACGTCGAAGGCATCCGCAACCTGCCTATCAATGCCAACGGCCGCGTCTTCCGCCTGGGCGACATTGCCACCGTAGAAAGACGCTATACGGAACCGGCCGATCCTAAGATGTTCTACAATGGAAAACCCGCCGTCGGCATCGCCCTGTCCATGAAGGACGGCGGCAACAATTTGAAACTCGGAGAAAACCTGAAGAAACTTCAAGAAAGCGTTAAGGCCGATCTTCCGGCCGGCATGGAAATGAACCAGGTCTCTGATCAGCCGCAGATCGTCAAAGAGTCCATCAGTGACTTTACGGAAACCTTGTGGGAAGCCATCGCCATCGTCCTCGTCGTCAGTTTCATCACCCTGGGCCTGCGGACGGGCCTCGTCGTCGCCTTCTGCATTCCCTTGGTCCTTACGGGCGTCTTCTGCGTCATGGAAATCGCCGGCATCGACCTTCATAAGGTATCCTTAGGGGCCCTGATCATCGCCTTGGGCCTCCTCGTCGACGACGCCATCATCGCCGTCGAAATGATGACCGTTCAGCTCGAAAAAGGGAGGAGCCGTATCGACGCCGCCTGCTACGCCTTTCGGGCGACGGCAAAGCCCATGCTGACCGGGACCCTCATTACCTGCGCCGGCTTCATTCCCGTCGCCTTTTCCGATGGCGCCGCCGCTGAATTTTGTAAAGCCCTGTTTCCGGTCATTACGGCAGCTTTGGTCCTGTCGTGGATCGTATCGGTCATGGTAGCGCCTCTCTTCGGCTATTACCTCATCAAGCCCAAACAGAAAGAGGGCGAGGCCCCGGAAAAGCTGTATACCAGTCGGTTCTACGTCTTTTTCCGCAAGGTCCTGAACTGGTGCCTGACCCATCGCGTCATCGTCATCGGCGGGACGGCTGCAGTCTTCGTCATTTCGGCCGGACTGACCTATTTTATTCCGAAAGAATTTTTCCCGCCGTCCTTGCGGCCGGAACTGATCGTTGAAATGACCCTGCCTGAGGGCTCCTCTATGGAAGCGACGCAAAAAGAAGCGTCCCGTCTGGCCCAGTACCTCGACGGCCAGCAGGATAAGCTGAAGAATTACTCCTACCACGTCGGCCAAGGGGCACCGCGGTTCGTCCTGACCGTCGAGCCCGTCCTTCCGGCAGATAATTATGCCCAGTTCGTCGTCGTCGCCAAGGATACGGAATCGCGGGAAGCCTTGGCAGCCTCCTTGAAGACGGAGCTGGCCGATAAGTTTCCCAACGTCCGCAGCAATATTAAGCACATCTCTTTGGGGCCGCCGTCGGATTATCCCATCATGATGCGCGTATCGGGTTACGATAAGGACAAGGTCAAAGCCTATGCCGAAGAGATTGCCGCCCGCATTGCCAAAGACCCGAATACGGAAAACGTCTTCCTCAACTGGGATCAGAAAGATAAGGTCATGCACGTCGAGCTCGATCAGGATAAACTGCGGGCCATGGGGATTTCCGGTCAGGATATTGCCCAGACCCTGTATACGGAACTGTCCGGGGCGACAGTGGCCCAGTACTATGCACCGGATAAGACCATCGATATTCAGCTTCGCCTCGACGATAAGGACCGCAAGGATCTTTCAGCCATCCAGAGTCTGCCGGTCTACGTCGGCCAAGCCGGCTACGTTCCCTTGGAACAGATCGCCCGCATTTCCTATCAAGGCGAAGACGGACTCATCTGGCGCCGCAACTTAAAGCCGACGGTTACCATTAACGGCGGCATCAAGTCGGGAACGGCCGATGATGCGACGCAAAAGGCTTACGATTCCATCGCCGACATCCGTGACAATATGCCTTTTGGCTACGATGTCGAAGTGGACGGCTCTTTGGAAAACAGCCAAAAATCCTTGAAATATCTCTTGGGTCCCGTGCCGGTCATGGTCATCATCATCATGACCTTGCTCATGTTCCAGCTCCGAAGCCTGCCCCTCATGGGACTGACCCTGATTACGGCGCCGATGGGACTTATCGGCGTCTCCCTGGGGATGCTTCTCTTTAGAGAGTCCTTGGGCTTTGTAGCCTACCTCGGCATCTTAGCCTTAGGGGGCATCATCATCCGCAATTCCATCATCCTCCTCGACCAGATCGAAAAGCATATGGCTGCCGGCGAAGACCCGTGGCACGCGATCATCGATTCGGCCATCCTGCGCTTTCGGCCCATCATGCTGACGGCCGCGGCGGCTATCTTAGGCATGGTCCCCTTGATGACCAGTGTCTTCTGGGGCCCCATGGCCGTGGCCATTGCCAGCGGTCTCTGGTGGCCACCGTCCTGACCCTCTTGGTTCTGCCGACGATGTACGCCGCCTGGTTCAAGGTAAAAAAAATCATAGTTTCTATTTAGGTCTGCATCGTCTCGATGCAGGCCTTTTTGGCATCGGAGAATCCGGTATGGCACAGACTGTTGTTTTACAAGGGAATCTTACTATCGTATAATATAAAGTATAGATAAGAAATTAACTGATGGGGGATTTCTCTATGATAAAACGTGCTTCTGTCCTCGTGGGACTCTTGTGTTAACACTCCTTCTGTCCGCCTGTGCCAGAGGTCCGGCACGGACTGACAACGATACCCATCGGGAAACCCTTGCCCAAAATGAAAAGAAGCCGGTTTCGACGGCTGTTCGTCCATAACGGCCAGGGGAATCCCCGCCGCGTCCTCATTGCTTATTTTACGTATCCCGATAATACAGATGCCCAAGCCATTCATTCCAAGGAATACGACGTCATGACGTCGGCCAGCCTTCAATGTAAAAGACGGTGAAATCATCGGAAATCGATGCCAATGATTGCCAACGAAATCGCCCGGGAAACCGGCGGCG